>SCPN01000987.1_pt1 | contig 57633 bp, 58 predicted proteins | sample 6106831 | NCBI WGS metagenome assembly SCPN01 (sample SAMN10720447, study PRJNA508395) | human gut metagenome | isolation source: Participant 1, 0 month | reverse complement strand
GTTGCCGCTACCGGTGCATTATCAGCAGCCCATACAGTTGAAGATGCCAGAATTGCTGTGACCATCGTAGCCATAATTAAACGTTTCATACTTACCTCATTCTTTAACAGTTTTAGAAAACGCCGCCATCATATTGGGTGAGCATGAAATGAGAAATCAGAGAGCAACGGTCATTTTGAAAGGGTTATCTTACAGTTGTAGTTATTATCGCAAGAAGTATTTTAGTCTTACAATTGTAGTTATTATCGCAAGAAGTATTTTAGTCTTACAATTGTAGGAATCTGCTTCCTGTCGCAGAGAACTATTCTTATGTACCACAAAGAGATGTCATTTATTATATCGATGTAAATATTGATTAATTATATGTAAATACAGCCATAACATCGTAGGTTCTCAGTGAACCATTTTCAGGATAACTTTCTATGAAAGTAAACTTAATACTTTTCAGCTTATTTTTATTGGTCTCTATTATGGCATGCAATGTTTTTGCATTTTCCATTTCTGGTGGTGTAAGTGAGAGGAGCTATAAAGAGACTGAAAAAACATCAGCGATGACAACCACACACTCTACAAAACTTCAGCCATCACAGGCGATTTTGTTTAAGATGAGAGAAGATGCGCCACCATTAAACCTCACAGAAGAAATCACGCCTACTTATCCGACAAAGGCGAATTATCTTATTCATCCTGTGCGATAGCGTCTGTCACATGGCAGGTGAACAATCATGTCTGATGCTGATGTGAACACCTGCCCAAATGAGCCATCCTGACCCACTATCGCCTGCCATACCCCACCATAAAGCGAATCATCAAGCCACAAGCCGGGGCAAGAAACATAAATATCCCCGTCACTAGTTCATTACCGCCAGTTAACCACATGGTGAAGTAATAAATGAGTGCAGCGAGGATCACCATGCCGAAGAAAGAAGAGACCGCCGATACCACGTTCAGTACCTGACCGATGTAGCCGCTTACGCAGACAATACACAGGGCGAGAAACATCCATAAATAAATCATAGCTCAACCTCCTGCCGCGCTAAAAAACCTGTAACTTCAGTCACTTTAATAGTAAGACAATCCTTAACCTCTGGCAATTTTTGCTAAGCATCAATGAAAACAGCATGTTAAATGCAAGACTGTTGTGTACGGAAAAATATTTACTTTGCACGATTAATAATCAGTAGCTGAAAGCAGTCAGCGAGTGATAAAGTACAGATACCGCATTCATGCTCCTCGTGGTTATGTCCTGACTAGTCTTTACACTCTTTACAGGAACCATTGTCGTACATGATGGCCCAACCAATTGAGTGTACCGCTGTCGACATGGAATCTTCTGCGATACAACAATTCGTATCTACAGAAGGTAACTATGTTTCCACAATGCAAATTTTCCCGCGAGTTTCTACATCCTCGCTACTGGCTCACATGGTTTGGGCTTGGTGTACTCTGGCTTTGGGTACAGCTTCCTTATCCTGTTCTCTGCTTTCTCGGCACGCGTATTGGCGCAATGGCGCGACCATTCCTGAAACGTCGTGAATCTATCGCCCGTAAAAACCTGGAACTTTGTTTCCCGCAGCATTCTGCGGAAGAACGCGAGAAGATGATTGCCGAAAACTTTCGTTCACTCGGCATGGCGCTGGTAGAAACCGGCATGGCATGGTTCTGGCCCGACAGTCGCGTACGTAAATGGTTTGATGTTGAAGGGTTGGATAACCTTAAACGCGCACAAATGCAAAATCGCGGCGTAATGGTTGTCGGCGTCCATTTTATGTCGCTGGAACTGGGCGGCCGCGTGATGGGACTGTGCCAACCAATGATGGCTACCTATCGTCCACATAATAATCAGCTGATGGAATGGGTGCAGACCCGTGGGCGCATGCGCTCTAACAAAGCGATGATCGGCAGAAATAATCTGCGCGGCATTGTCGGTGCACTGAAGAAAGGTGAAGCGGTATGGTTTGCTCCCGATCAGGATTATGGTCGTAAAGGCAGCTCCTTCGCGCCGTTCTTTGCGGTGGAAAATGTCGCCACAACCAATGGCACCTATGTTCTCTCCCGTCTCTCTGGCGCAGCCATGTTGACCGTAACGATGGTAAGAAAAGCGGATTACAGCGGATATCGTTTGTTCATCACCCCAGAGATGGAAGGCTACCCGACAGATGAAAATCAAGCCGCTGCCTATATGAACAAGATTATCGAGAAAGAGATCATGCGCGCACCGGAGCAGTACCTCTGGATCCACCGTCGCTTTAAAACGCGCCCGGTGGGAGAATCGTCGTTGTACATTTAACAAACTGCTCTTACTCTTTCCCTCCTCAAATCGGCCATAATAACCTCATGGTTTTTATGGCTTTTTTCTTAAGGTTTTTTCCTTCGCTGAATATCTAATTATTACCGTCAGAAATTAAACTGTCGCCGATATGAGACACTTGTAAGTTACTAAAAGTAAATAAGAAAATGCCTCTTGTCTCGTTTCAGTTTTAGGCGTACATTAGCGCCGTCTCGAGCAGTTTAGCTCAGAATTCTGGGGTGATGCCCACGGTAAAATACAGGGCTTTTAAGGTCGCTTTGCCCGGTGTCAACTCACTGTATCAGGTGTAATGAAGTCATTCAGGCGTAACAGTAATTACGCGGAGAGATGTAAAGTGAAATATTTCTTTATGGGCATTTCTTTTATGGTCATCGTTTGGGCCGGTACTTTTGCCCTGATGATCTAAAAGCAAACTGTGCAATGAAAAACAGGAGCCATCAGGCTCCTGTTTGCATTTCTGACGACGGTGTTTATTCCGCGTTTTCGTGAATATGTTTGCTGCTGGCGGGTAGTAAACCGTCGGCACGGAACATCGCTTTAATCCCTCTGATGGCCTGACGAATACGGTCGCGGTTTTCAATCAGTGCAAAGCGAACATGCGTATCACCATAGTCGCCAAAGCCAATCCCCGGCGAGACACAAACCTTCGCTTCGTTAAGGAGCTTCTTGGCAAATTCCAGCGATCCCATGGCCGCATATGGTTCCGGGTTTCGCCCATGACATACATCGAAGCCTTCGGCATTTCAACCATCCAGCCCGCTTCATGCAGCCCTTTAACCAATACATCACGGCGGCGTTTGTACTGTTCGGCAATGTCGCGCACGCACTGTTGATCGCCCTCCAGCGCCGCAATCGCCGCCACCTGCAACGGCGTAAAGGTGCCGTAATCGTGATAGCTTTTAATACGAGCCAGGGCGCTGACCAGCGTTTTGTTGCCAACCATAAAGCCGATACGCCAGCCCGCCATGTTGTAGCTTTTCGACAGCGTAAAGAACTCGACTGCCACATCGCGTGCACCCGGTACCTGCATGATTGACGGCGCTTTCCAGCCATCGTAGACGATATCGGCATAGGCCAGGTCGTGGACCACCAGCACATCGTAGCGTTTCGCCAGCGCCACAACCTTTTCGAAGAACTCCAGCTCCACGCATTGCGCGGTTGGATTCGACGGGAAGCCGAGGATCATCATCTTCGGTTTCGGATAACTTTCACGAATGGCGCGCTCCAGTTCGTTGAAGAAATCGACACCTTCCACCAGCGGCACTGAGCGTACCTGCGCCCCGGCAATCACCGCGCCATAAATATGGATCGGGTAACTTGGATTCGGCACCAGCACCGTGTCACCATGATCCAGCGTCGCCAGCATCAGATGCGCCAGGCCCTCTTTCGAACCAATAGTGACGATGGCTTCTGATTCCGGGTCGATTTCAACGTCGTAGCGATCCTGATACCAGCGGGAAATGGCGCGACGTAACCGCGGAATGCCGCGTGAAGTGGAGTAACCATGCGTGTCCGGGCGCTGGGCCACAGTACATAATTTTTCGACGATATGCGGCGGAGTCGCACCGTCCGGGTTACCCATGCTGAAATCGATAATATCTTCGCCGCGCCGACGCGCAGCCATTTTCAGTTCAGCGGTGATGTTAAAAACGTAGGGCGGGAGACGATCAATGCGCGTAAAGCGACGTTCAGGGCGAGTGTCAGCCATAATTTCCTCAGATTAACGTTAGCGCCCGGACCGTCCGAGCGACGCTGCCACAATGGTGGCTGTTTTGAAAATAGCCTGATTAATTTCTGTCTGTCCAGCGTTTTAGAACATTTTTATCAATGGCTTTAAATGAGGAACTCCACTTCAAAAACAGGAAATTTTTCTACGCTAACAAGAAAATTACCACCAATTTTATTAACATTATAATTTCAATAAATTTACCAGCCAGAAGTGCATTATCAAGAGATACATTGCTAATACACCATTTATCTTTCAATCCCCTTTTAAATTTATGGTTTTTCCTCAAAAACGGCCTGCTGGTCATCAGCCTTCAGGTTACCTATCATAGAGGTTTAATCCTTATTCAGAGTCACCCGTGCACGAAATATTCAACATGCTGCTGGCGGTCTTCGATCGGGCAGCGTTAATGCTTATCTGCCTGTTCTTTCTCATCCGTATCCGCCTGTTTCGCGAACTGTTGCACAAGTCGGCGCACTCCCCAAAAGAATTGCTCGCCGTTACCGCCATTTTCTCGCTGTTCGCCCTGTTCAGCACCTGGTCCGGCGTTCCCGTAGAAGGCTCGCTGGTGAACGTACGTATTATCGCGGTGATGTCCGGCGGGATTCTGTTTGGCCCGTGGGTAGGCATCATTACCGGCGTGATTGCGGGTATTCACCGGTATTTAATTGATATCGGCGGCGTGACGGCGATCCCCTGCTTTATCACCAGCATTCTGGCGGGTTGTATATCAGGCTGGATAAACCTGAAAATCCCCAAAGCACAGCGCTGGCGCGTCGGTATTCTCGGCGGCATGTTGTGTGAGACGTTGACCATGATTCTGGTAATTGTCTGGGCACCAACTACCGCGTTGGGGATCGATATCGTCTCTAAAATCGGCATTCCAATGATCCTCGGTAGCGTCTGTATCGGCTTTATTGTGCTTCTGGTGCAAAGCGTTGAGGGCGAAAAAGAGGCCAGCGCCGCGCGGCAGGCCAAGCTGGCGCTGGATATCGCCAACAAAACGCTACCTCTGTTTCGCCATGTCAATAGCGAGTCATTACGCAAAGTTTGTGAAATTATTCGCGATGACATTCACGCCGATGCGGTGGCGATTACCAATACCGATCATGTGCTGGCCTATGTTGGCGTGGGTGAACATAACTATCAGAATGGCGATGACTTCATTAGCCCGACTACCCGTCAGGCGATGAATTACGGAAAAATCATCATTAAAAACAATGATGAAGCCCACCGCACACCAGAGATTCATTCCATGCTGGTGATCCCATTGTGGGAGAAAGGCGTTGTGACCGGAACGCTGAAAATTTACTACTGCCACGCGCATCAGATCACCTCGTCATTACAGGAAATGGCGGTCGGTCTGTCGCAAATCATCTCCACCCAACTGGAGGTTTCACGCGCCGAGCAGCTACGTGAAATGGCAAATAAGGCAGAGCTTCGCGCCCTGCAAAGCAAAATTAATCCCCATTTCCTGTTTAACGCTTTGAACGCTATTTCATCGTCAATCCGTCTGAATCCGGATACTGCTCGCCAGCTGATCTTTAATCTGTCGCGTTATCTGCGCTATAACATTGAATTAAAAGACGATGAGCAAATCGATATCAAAAAAGAGCTGTATCAAATTAAAGACTATATTGCCATTGAGCAGGCCCGCTTTGGCGACAAGCTGACGGTTATCTATGATATTGATGAAGAGGTGAATTGCTGCATTCCCAGCCTGCTGATCCAGCCGTTGGTGGAGAATGCCATTGTCCACGGTATTCAGCCTTGCAAAGGTAAAGGCGTTGTCACCATCAGCGTTGCAGAGTGCGGCAATCGGGTACGCATTGCGGTGCGGGATACCGGGCACGGCATCGATCCAAAGGTGATTGAGCGGGTCGAAGCGAATGAAATGCCGGGCAATAAAATTGGCCTGCTGAATGTCCATCATCGCGTGAAGTTATTGTATGGCGAGGGGCTGCATATCCGCCGCCTGGAGCCGGGGACGGAAATTGCGTTTTACATTCCTAACCAACGCACCCCAGTCGCCTCACAGGCTACGTTATTGCTTTGAGCCGGAGTGATATTGTGAAAGTCATCATTGTTGAAGACGAATTCCTGGCACAACAGGAACTGAGCTGGCTAATTAAAGAGCACAGCCAGATGGAGATTGTCGGCACCTTTGACGACGGTCTGGACGTGTTGAAGTTTTTGCAGCATAACCGCGTCGACGCCATTTTTCTGGATATCAATATTCCGTCGCTGGATGGCGTGTTGCTGGCGCAAAACATCAGCCAGTTCGCCCATAAACCGTTTATTGTGTTCATCACCGCGTGGAAAGAACATGCGGTAGAAGCGTTTGAACTGGAGGCGTTTGACTACATTCTCAAACCGTATCAGGAGTCACGTATTACCGGGATGCTGCAAAAACTGGAAGCGGCCTGGCAACAACAGCAGACCAGCAGTACGCCTGCCGCGACGGTAACGCGTGAGAATGACACCATTAATCTGGTGAAAGATGAGCGAATAATCGTCACGCCAATTAACGATATCTATTACGCCTGAAGCGCACGAGAAAATGACCTTTGTCTATACGCGCGGCGTGAATCCTACGTAATGCCGATGAACATTACCGAATTTTGCAGCAAACTGCCGCCGTCGCATTTTTTCCGCTGCCATCGCTCATTTTGTGTCAATCTGAACAAAATACGCGAAATCGAACCGTGGTTTAATAACACCTACATTCTGCGACTGAAAGATCTGGATTTTGAAGTGCCGGTCAGTCGCAGCAAAGTGAAAGAATTTCGCCAGTTAATGCATCTTTAATCGGGAACTTTCATGAAAGCACCAGGCTTGCCCGCCGATCAACAATTTTTCGCCGATCTGTTCAGCGGCCTGGTGCTTAACCCGCAACTACTGGGGCGCGTCTGGTTTGCCAGCCAGCCTGCCTCGTTACCGGTGGGCAGTTTATGTATTGATTTTCCCCGTCTGGATATCGTGCTGCGCGGCGAATACGGCAACCTGCTGGAAGCAAAGCAGCAGCGAATGGTGGAAGGAGAAATGCTGTTTATTCCGGCACGCGCGGCTAATTTACCGATCAACAACAAACCGGTGATGCTGTTAAGCCTGGTGTTCGCACCGACCTGGCTTGGGTTATCGTTTTACGATAGCCGCACCACGTCGTTGTTGCATCCTGCTCGCCAGATCCAGCTTCCCAGCCTGCAACGCGGTGAAGGTGAAGCGATGCTTACCGCCCTCACCCATCTTAGCCGTTCGCCGCTGGAGCAGAATATCATTCAGCCACTGGTGTTAAGTTTGCTGCATCTTTGCCGCAACGTGGTGAATATGCCGCCGGGTAATTCGCAACCGCGCGGCGATTTTCTCTATCACAGCATTTGTAACTGGGTTCAGGATAATTATGCCCAGCCGCTCACCCGCGAGAGCGTGGCGCAGTTTTTTAATATCACGCCCAATCATCTGTCAAAACTGTTTGCTCAGCATGGAACGATGCGTTTTATCGAGTATGTGCGTTGGGTGCGAATGGCGAAGGCGAGGATGATTTTGCAGAAATATCATCTGTCAATTCATGAAGTGGCACAGCGTTGCGGTTTTCCGGATAGCGACTATTTTTGTCGCGTTTTCCGGCGTCAGTTTGGTCTGACGCCGGGAGAGTACAGCGCCCGTTTTCAGGGCTAACGTCAGAAGGTTAATTCTGTTTCCAGCAGCGTCAGGATACTTTGTGCATCTTGCGCGGCAAACAACGACTGGCGGAAGTTTTTATTCACCAGTTTACGCGCCAGCTGCGAGAAGACTTTCACATGATTCATCCCTTCGTTAGCACCCAGCGTCAGCATGATCACCAGTTCGACTTCGCCCATTTCTGACTGCCAGTCAATCGGTTTCGCCAGCCGGGCAATGCTGATACTGGAATGACGGATCCACTGAGATTTGGTGTGCGGGATCGCTACGCCAAAACCAACGCCGGTGGTAACAATCTCTTCCCGCTGCCAGACATCTTCTTCCAGCTCAAACGGATGTTCAGTGCGCCCGTTAACGCCGAGGTTGCCGCACAGGAACTGGATCGCCTGCTCTTTATTGCTAAAATCCTGATCAACAAAGATATTCTCCAGCGCCAGCAGTGGGCGAACGTCTTCTTCCGGCGTAAAGGCGGTGAGTAACGCTTCAATTTCCTGCGCACTGCGGCATTCACATGCCTGACGCGCCAGTTCCCGACACGCCTCGCTATCCAGTTGACGAAGCTGGCTTTTCACCGCCGGAATACGCGGGCTACTCATACTCAGCTCATCCAGGCCCAGCCCAAGCAGTAGCGGCAGATAACGGCTTTCACCGCCCAGTTCACCGCAAATGCCTACCCATTTGCCCCGCTGATGCGCAGTGGTAACAATCTGCTGCAACATGCGCAGGAACGATGGCGTAATCGGGTTATACAGCGGCGATACGCGCGGGTTATTACGATCGACCGCATACAGATACTGGGTCATATCGTTAGAACCGATACTGAAGAAATCGACCTCATCGCAGAAGTGGTCGATGATGTAACACACCGACGGCACTTCCACCATGATACCCAGAGTAATCGTCTCTGCATGACGCAGGCCATCGCGCTTAAGCTCAACGATCGCTTTTTGGATCTCGCCCTTCACCCATAAGATCTGATCGAGGCTGTGAACCATCGGGATCATCAACTGGGCGTTGCCAAAACTGGCAGCGCGCAAAATCGCCCGTAGTTGAGTGCGGAACAGGCCAGCAAATTCCGGGTAAATACGTACCGCGCGATAGCCGAGGAACGGGTTCTCTTCCTGGGGAATATTCAGATAAGGAATGCTTTTATCGCCTCCGATGTCCATTGTGCGGAAGATAATCGGCTTGTCGCCCGCTGCCAGTAGCACCTGCTGGTAGGCTTCAAATTGCTCCTGCTCGTCCGGCGCGCTGTCACGATCCATATACAGCATTTCGGTACGGAACAGCCCGACGCCTTCCGCGCCGTTGGCAAACGCGCCTGGTGCTTCCAGAGCGGTGCCAATATTCGCCGCGATATCAATACGCTTGTTATCACGGGAATAGGCCAGCTGCGCGGCAGCCTGCGCCTGTTGTTTTTGGCGTTTATCCGCCAGCGTCTGCGCAACCTGATAATAACCGCTCACCGCGTCATTCGGGTTAATCGCCAGCACGCCGCACTGGGCGTCAAGCACCGCCGGTTGCCCGGCATAACGGGCAATCGCATCCAGCGGCAGGCCGCTCAGTACCGGATCGCCGAGGCGCGGGCCAGAATCAGGGTATGCGAGGTGCGCCCGGTTTTCCAGAATCATGCCCGCAAGATTTTTCAAATCAAGGCTCAAAAACTGGCTTGGGGTTAAATCTTCAGCCACCAGAATGGTCGGTTTTTCCAGCACCAGATTGTTGCGCGGCTTCAGTTCCGGCCAGGTGATATGCAGCAACTGTTCGCTAATATCGCGAATGTCGCTAACACGTTCGCGCAGATAATCGCTGGCAGAAGCAGAAAGCTTGGCGCAAACCTGCTCCATATTGCTGATGATCGCCGCCCCCAGTCCCTGATGCTGTTCTGTCATCAGGCGACGGATATTGCCTGCAAATTCATCATCCTGAATCAGCGACAAATGGGCGCTGAGGATAGTTTTGCTTTCGCCGTCACGCTCACGCAATTGCTGGTTCAGTTGCTCGGCAAGCGTTGCCAGGCTGTGCTCCAGCCGGGTGGAATCTTGCACACTGGCGGGGATTGCCCGATAACTGTCGAGGCTGTCGCTTTGTAACAGGGTCAGCGTACCCACGCCGACGCCGCTTGCCAGCACATTGCCGTACAGTAAATCCGGGTTAAGGCGGCTTAATGAACGCGGCAGCGGATGCGCCGTCAGTTCTGCCTGCGTAGGCTGGACGCTGTCGCTGTCGATAAAGCGCACCTGGATGTACTCTTCCAGCACGCGCCGCGCCTGCTCTTCATCGCTGCCGCTAATGTTCAGGCTGCAACTGTCATTAAATAGGGTGCCGGTGCCAATCAGCGCCAGCGAACTTTTCGCATCGGCCTTTGCGTTCTGGCGATGGTTAATAAAGGTGACTTCACTTTGCCACTGGCTGCACTGTTCTTTAAGTTCCCACGCCGGACGAGCATGCAGACCGTTAGGCAAAGGACAGAGAAATTGAATCGTTAACATAACCGCTCCGGGTTAATCAGGAGATCATCTGAAATCCGTCAGTTGAACAACCGTCTCACGGGTAAGACGTTGAATAAGGGCAGATAAAAGTTGCTGCATCTGCAAAATGTCGCGGCAATCGGCAATCGATGCCGCACAATGTCCGTGGCGCGTCGCTGGCCCCATCACCACCGTGGGCACGCCGGTGCCGGTTAAATGCACCGCTCCGCCGTCCGTGCCGCCGTTGCTGAACATATCCGCCTGCAACGGCACGCCAATTTCTGCCGCCACGGTTTCGATCCAGGCGGTAAGTTTTGGCGGCGCAATCAGCGACTTGTCGCTTAACACCAGCATCGGCCCGTTACCAATCTGGCGATGGTTAGCCGCGCTATAATCAAAGTTTTTCGCCCAGCAGGCGGTATCAAGCACAATGGCGACATCCGGCGACACCGCGCGGGTGGCAGTTTGCCCGCCGCGTAATCCCACCTCTTCGCTGGAACTTGCCACCAGCCACACCTCCGCAGGCAGTTCGGCGTCGTGCAGCTCACGTAGTAACGTCACCAGCAGATAGCAACCGAGGCGGTCATCAAAGGCTTTCCCCATCACCCGCTGGTGAGGGAGAACCTGAAAAGTTGTATCAAAGGTGACGCGATCGCCTGGACGAATTCCCGCCTGCATCACTTCGTCATAGGAGCGCGCACCAATGTCCACGCGCATGGCGCTGACGTCATTCCCCTGCCGGTCGCCGTCAAGCAGGCCTGGAATTTTGCACTCTTCACGGGTGGTGATGCGCACCGGCTGCAGCTGGCGGGCAGCCATGCGCACGTTGCCAACCGGCAGCACGTCAATAGCGCCTTCGCGGGAGATGCTGCGCACCATAAATCCCACTTCGTCCATATGGGCGCAGATCATCACCTTCGGACCTGTCGATTCATTGAGGCGGATCAGCACCGATCCCAGACCATCAAATCGCACTTCTTTTTGCAGGCGATCCGCTTCTTCCAGTAGGATCTGCCGCACTTCCTGTTCCGAGGAGGCGATCGCATCTGCCTCGCTCAACGCTTTTAATAGCGATAAATCCATTATGCCTCTCCCGTGAGCAACACTGTTTTCGGCATGGCGTAGAGCACTTCTGCGCCTTGCGGGTAAATCCAGCTACAACATCTTCTGATGCGCACGCCCCCTTGCCCCTGGCAAATAAATCCCCGGCTCCACGGTCAGCAACATGCCTGGCTGTAGCGTCGTGGTGTCCCGCGGTGAAAAACGGATCTTCATGGAACTTCAATGCCGATAGCATGACCGGTGTTATGACCGAAATAGTGGAAAACCTGCCTCGGTAATCACTTTGGCGCGCGGCATCGTCAACCTGCTGGCAGCGCACGCCGTCGGGCGAATTGCAGAGATTGCTGCGAGCTGTGCCTCGCAGGACAATTCAGACGTTAAACAGCGGGTGAGATCTCGGCGCTCACCCCTTCGCCATTCACCAGCAAGGTGCGCGTCATATCAGAGCAGTAGCCCTGATACAGCGCACCAAAATCGAGAGTGACAAACTCGCCCGCTGCAACAATCTTGTCGCTGGCTTTGCCGTGCGGCAGCGCCCCGCGCCAGCCGCTGGCGACAATGGTGTCAAAAGAGGCTTTTTCTGCGCCCTGCTGGCGCATAAACCACTCCAGTTCAGCGGCTATCTCGCGCTCGCTCATCCCCGCCTGAATAAAGCGGCGAATATGCTCCGCTCCGCGATCGGCAATCCCACAGGCGAGGCGGATTATCTCCACCTCCTCTGGCGTTTTGATTTGCCGCAGCACATCCGGCGTGGCGCTAACCAGTTTCGCATTGAGTTCAGACTTCCAGCGGTGCGCGGTTTCCCAACTCACCTGCTGGCCTTCAAAACCGAGCGTTTGCAACTGCTCATCGGCAATGATTTGATTGACGATAGTGGTAAGCGTGTTCGTCGCGTCAAGCAAATGCAGCTGGTAGCCTTGCGCACGGGCTTCCACCTCAACGAAATAGCGCGAATCTACCAGAATGTGCGCACTTTCACGGCTAATAACCACATAGCCTGATCCGGTGGAGATCCCCAGATGCGGCTGTTTGTTCTGCCGTGAGGAGAGAAGCACAGCATCCAGTTGTTGCGCCTTAAGCCAGTCGCGCAGCGAAGCGAGTAATGTCATCTGGATTTTCCTTCTTACAGGCTATCGATTAACAATTTGCCTTTACGGAACATCATCAGACGCAGGAACACCACCATCAGCGCAGTTATGACTGCCCCCAGCGCGATCCCCGCCATATAGACGCCCAGGTTAGTGACCAGCGGCCATGCCCAGATAGCGGATTCCGGGAACCATTGCACTGCGCCCAGCCAGACAGCGGCGGTTGAGCCGACAATCGCGCCGACCATATACGACGGAATGGCGGTGATGGGGCTTTCCAGCGCAAACGGAATCGCACCCTCACTAATCCCCATAAAGGCAAGGAACATCGCGGTCTTACCCTGCGGATAAAGCTGAGCATTGAACAGGCGTTTGCCGGTTAAACGACGGTCGATAATGGTCGCCAGCCCCAGACCAATCGGCGGAATAACGATAGCGATAGAACGCGCGGTAACCGGTAATACGTGGTCGGTGGTAAAGCTGAAGGCAACGAAACCTGCCGCTTTGTTGATTGGGCCACCAAGGTCGATTGCGGTCGCCGCGGCAATCCCCATTGCATACATCAGCGCGCCCTTCTCACCTGCGGCAGTCAGCACGGTACGGATACCGCCGTTGATCCAGCCACCAAATGGGGTGATGACATAGTACATCGCCAGCATGACAAAAATGGCGGAAAGAATCGGTAGCAAAAATGTGGTTTTGAACGCTAACAGGAAATCTGGTAACTGGATTTTCTGGTTCATCCATTTCACAAGGTAACCAGCAACGATAGATATAATCAGCGCACCAATGAAGGTGGACGGCACCGGCGAAGAGGTCGCCCATTGCATAGTGCTGGGATCGAAGTTCAGCAGTTGCGTCGGCTGGGTAGACATCAAGCCGCCGATAAAACCAGCCGGGAACGCCAGTTTGCCGCCGATAGAGTTCGCCACAAAAGCGGCAAACATCGGAATAGCAAAGCCAAACAACACGCCGCCGAAGGACTGCGACAGCCAGGCAAATTTCAGTAAGGAGAGGTCGAAACCGGAGAATTTCCCGCTATTAAGAGCATCCATGATGCCGATCTCAGCAGGAATTTTAAGCCAGCTATAAGCAATCAGCTGGCTGAAAGCGAGGATCAGCACCGCCCATAATTGTCGAGCACCATGCGTGAAATCCCTGACATCACATGCTGCGGGAGTTCACCCCAAAGCTGCTTTTAGAGGCCTGCGGATTCTTAACTGCCGCTGCCGCACCGGATGCGCCAGCACAACGGTTGCACTGCGTTTTAATGGCCATAACAATTATCCCTGTCGAATATTACTGTTGTTCAGAGGCAATCATCTCTTCGATTTCTTTGATGATGCCTACAGCGTTTTTAATTGCGTCCTGCAAAGTGATTTCATAAACGTCGCGTGATTCGAAACGTTCGTTATCTTCCGGGGTAACTGCCACGGAATGGATGATGATGGTCGCTTCGGCGATATCCTGCGCCGTCAGGCGATTCTGGATGCCGTCCGCGCCCTGGGTTTCAATTTTCACTTCATAACCGGCTTCTACCGCCGCTTCTTCCAGCGCCTGAGCGGGCCATAAAAGTGTGAGCCGGCCCATCGGGCAGGCACATAAGGCAATCAGTTTCTTACTCATCGTTAATTCCTCGTTCAGTGATAGTTGACGAGTGAAATTATGAACGTGCAAAACAAATCGCCGTTACCAGACAAATAATGCATTTACTGGAGAATTAATCCCGCTGTATGGAAGTGTGACGCAGGTCGGCCTTGTGAGGGGACACAAAGAAAAATTGAATTAACTGTATGATTTAAAAGATTATCGGGAGAGTTACCTCCCGATATAACAGGAAGGATTTACAGAATGTGACCTAAGGTCTGGCGTAAATGTGCACCGGAACCGAGAAGACCCGGATTGTCATGGACGATGAGATACACCGGAATATCATGGACATATTCTTTAAAGCGCCCTTTATCTTCAAATGCGGCACGGAAACCAGAGGCTTTGAAGAACTCAAGGAAGCGCGGCACGATACCGCCCGCAATAAACACGCCGCCAAATGTCCCGAGATTGAGCGCCAGATTGCCGCCAAAACGGCCCATAATGACGCAAAACAGCGACAACGCGCGGCGGCAATCGGTGCAGCTATCAGCCAGCGCACGTTCGGTAATATCTTTTGGCTTGAGATTTTCTGGCAGGCGGTTGTCAGCTTTCACAATTGCGCGATACAAATTCACCAGCCCAGGGCCAGAAAGCACGCGTTCCGCCGAAACATGGCCAATTTCCGCACGCAATATTTCGAGGATAATGGCCTCTTCTTCACTATTCGGCGCAAAATCAACGTGACCGCCTTCGCCCGGCAAGCTTACCCAACGCTTATCGACATGGACCAGATGCGCAACCCCAAGCCCTGTTCCGGCACCGTAAACCGCAATAGGTTTACCTTCTACCGGTTCTGCGCCACCAAACTGAATCAGATGCTCTTTTTTCAGCATCGGGATCGCCATTGATACAGCGGTAAAATCGTTAATAATTTCCAGATGGCTAAAACCGAGATTCTTTTTCATTTCGGCAATTGAGAACGCCCAGGTATGGTTGGTCATTGCCACCCAGTCACCGGTAATTGGGCAAGCGATGGCAATACAGCCGTCTTTCACCTCGACCTTATGTTCTTCAAGATAAACGCGAATGACCGCTTCGAGGCTGGGGTAATCAAGCCCTGAATAGGTCTTAGCCTGCGAGATTTCACCACTGGCAATATCACACAGAGCAAGACGTGCGTTGGTGCCGCCCACATCACCGACTAATGCATACTTTGTCATTCTTCAACTGCTCCGCTAAAGTCAAAATAATTCTTTCTCACACTGTAAATACCTGGGGGCATAACAACAACGCCGGAAAGGCAGGCTCCCTGTAAATATCGATCTGGGTCACACAATTACTTTATCGTTTCAGCACCAATTGCAGCGATGCCTTTTTGCAAGCTGGGCAAACTAAGTATCTGACCCCGCATAAGGAATAGAACATGCTCCATCCGCGAGCCAGAACCATGTTGTTATTATCGCTCCCCGCCGTGGCAATTGGGATTGCGTCCAGTCTTATTCTGATTGTGGTGATGAAAATCGCCTCGGCATTACAGAATTTGCTCTGGCAACGACTGCCGGGAACTCTGGGGATAGCCCAGGATTCACCTCTCTGGATCATCGGTGTATTAACGCTAACGGGTATTGCGGTGGGGTTGGTTATCCGTTTCAGCCAGGGTCATGCCGGACCAGACCCCGCCTGTGAACCGCTGATCGGCGCACCAGTTCCGCCCTCTGCGCTACCAGGACTTATCGTAGCATTAATTCTCGGTCTTGCTGGCGGCGTCAGCCTGGGGCCGGAACATCCGATCATGACCGTCAATATCGCCCTTGCGGTTGCCATTGGCGCTCGTCTGTTACCGCGCGTCAACCGAATGGAGTGGACTATTTTAGCCTCTGCCGGAACCATCGGCGCGCTGTTTGGTACACCTGTTGCGGCGGCGTTGATATTTTCGCAAACCTTAAATGGCAGTAGTGAAGTTCCGCTATGGGATCGTCTTTTTGCGCCATTAATGGCGGCAGCAGCTGGTGCACTTACTACCGGATTATTTTTCCATCCCCATTTTTCACTGCCCATTGCGCATTACGGACAGATGGAAATGACCGATATTCTCAGCGGTGCAATTGTCGCGGCGATTGCCATCGCAGCAGGGATGGTCGCCGTATGGTGCTTACCACGGTTGCACGCGATGATGAATCAAATGAAAAATCCGGTGCTCGTGCTGGGTATTGGCGGATTTATTCTCGGTATTCTGGGGGTTATTGGTGGACCAGTTTCGCTGTTTAAAGGGCTGGATGAGATGCAGCAGATGGTGGCAAATCAGGCTTTCAGCACCAGCGATTACTTTTTGCTGGCGGTAATTAAACTTGCCGCCCTGGTCGTTGCTGCCGCCAGTGGCTTTCGCGGTGGGCGAATCTTCCCGGCAGTGTTTGTCGGCGTGGCATTAGGGTTGATGCTGCATGAGCACGTACCCGCCGTACCAGCGGCAATAACCGTTTCTTGCGCTATTCTCGGCATCGTGCTGGTGGTAACACGCGATGGCTGGTTAAGTCTTTTTATGGCGGCGGTCGTTGTACCCAATACCACATTGCTACCGCTGCTCTGTATCGTCATGCTTCCGGCATGGCTGTTATTAGCAGGTAAGCCGATGATGATGGTCAATCGTCCGAAGCAACAGCCACCCCACGATAACGTTTAGCAAAAAATGCTCTCCTTTATGATTTAAGAGTTATGGCGATGATACGGGGCTTTACCTCCCCGTAATATTGCGTTAACAGGCCGCTGACGGCTTCGATCGTGAAGGAGAATAACAATGTTCAGGTCACTGTTTCTGGCGGCCGCCCTGATGGCATTTACCCCGCTTGCAGCAAACGCAGGTGAAATCACCCTACTGCCATCAATCAAATTACAAATTGGCGATCGCGATCATTACGGTAATTACTGGGACGGTGGTCACTGGCGCGACCGTGACTACTGGCATCGCAATTATGAGTGGCGTAAAAACCGCTGGTGGCGTCATGATAATGGCTATCATCGTGGCTGGGATAAGCGTAAAGCGTATGAGCGTGGCTATCGTGAAGGCTGGCGCGATCGTGACGATCATCGCGGAAAAGGCCGCGGACATGGACACCGCCATTAAACACATTCGCCAATGGAACACAATGCCTGATGCGACGCTAGCGAGTCTTATCAGGCCTACAAACCGGCTCTTTAACGCGTAGGGCGGATAAGGCGTTTACGCCGCATCCGCCAATAGTGCCAGATGCGACGCTCATTCAACTACAATCCCAGCGCCGTCCCCACCAACAACCAGATATTCAGCGCCACGACCAGCACTACAATCACCCAGCCTGTCTGTTTTACGCGTTTGCTGTTCACCAGATCGCCCATCAACTTGCTGTCACTGGTGAAAATCAGCAGTGGAACCAGCGCCAGGGCGATACCAAAACTTAACAGCACCTGACTCATAACCAGAATCCGTGTCGGATCTAATCCCATCAGAATGACAATAAATGACGGCAACATGGTGACTGTACGACGCACCCACAGCGGGATATGGAAGCGAATGAATCCCTGCATCACCACCTGCCCCGCCAGTGTCCCCACCACCGTTGAGGACAGTCCGGCAGCAACCAGACTTAACCCAAAGACCGTTGCCGCAGCATGGCTTAACAGCGGTTGCAGCGTCAGATAAGCCTCATCAAGATCGGCAACACCAGTATGACCAGAAAAGTGGAACGCCGCCGCAGCTGTAGCCATCATCGCCAGATTGACAAAACCGGCAATCGTCATGGCGATAGCCACATCCCATTTGGTGGCGGAATAACGTTGTTGACGCGAACCGCCATGTAAATGCTGAGTGAGCGAAGAGTGCAAATAAATCACATGCGGCATAATCGTCGCCCCTAACACGCCTGCTGCCAGGAAGACCGCTTCCGAAGTAGGTAAACTCGGGATCACCATTCCTTTACCCAGCTGCGCCAGGTTAGGCTGGGAAAAAATCAACTCGACAATGTAAGCCGCGGCAACAAACAACAGTAACCCACCAATCACTTTTTCCAGCGGTTTTTGCCCGCGACGTTGCAGCATTAAAATCAGGAAAGTCGCGATCCCCGTCAGCACCGCGCCCTGCAACAACGAGACACCAAGAATGAGTTTAAAACCGATCGCCGCACCAATAAATTCCGCCAGGTCGGTTGCCATCGCAATAATTTCTGCCTGAACCCAATAGAACCACACTACGGGACGCGGATAGTGATCGCGAATCTGCTCCGCCAGATTTTTACCGGTGGCAATCCCTAGTTTGGCAGAGAGGATCTGAATCAGCATCGCCATCAGGTTGGCCCAAACGACAACCCACAGTAGCTGATAGCCGAAGCTGGCACCCGCCTGAATATTGGTCGCAAAGTTACCGGGATCGATATAACCAATCGCCGCAATGAACGCAGGTCCCATTAATGCGAGCCTCATCTTGCGCGCCGCCCGTCCGCTGCTACTCTCAACGCGATAGTTCGTCATCTTGTGCCTCTAAAACATAGCCTTTGCTATGTTTCATGCTATGCCAAACGAGAATGATTATCAAATTCATTTAAATGGGTTGTGGTGATTTCTTTGATAGACCAGGATTATGACTACGAAAAGATTGATGACTTGAATGTTATGGTTATGTTTAATGTTAGCACATTTACATAACTTTCAGCTTCCATACACAACATAGCAGAAATGTATGACAGATCACTATTTTTGAAGCTTGTCACAGGACGTCATTATAGTGTGTGTCAGATCTCGTTTTCCTTAACCATGTTACATAGAATGTGCACGGAAATTTAACCTGCCTCATATTTGGAGCAAATATGGACCGCGTCCTTCATTTTGTACTGGCACTTGCCGTTGTTGCGATTCTCGCACTGCTGGTAAGCAGCGACCGCAAAAAAATTCGTATCCGTTATGTTATTCAACTGCTTGTTATCGAAGTGTTACTGGCGTGGTTCTTCCTGAACTCCGACGTTGGTTTAGGCTTCGTGAAAGGCTTCTCCGAAATGTTCGAAAAACTGCTCGGATTTGCCAACGAAGGGACTAACTTCGTCTTTGGTAGCATGAATGATCAAGGCCTGGCATTCTTCTTCCTGAAAGTGCTGTGCCCAATCGTCTTTATCTCTGCACTGATCGGTATTCTCCAGCACATTCGCGTGTTGCCGGTGATTATCCGCGCAATTGGTTTCCTGCTCTCCAAAGTCAACGGCATGGGCAAACTGGAATCCTTTAACGCCGTCAGCTCCCTGATTCTGGGTCAGTCTGAAAACTTTATTGCCTATAAAGATATCCTCGGCAAAATCTCCCGCAATCGTATGTACACCATGGCAGCAACGGCGATGTCCACCGTATCTATGTCCATCGTTGGTGCATACATGACCATGCTGGAGCCGAAATATGTCGTTGCGGCGCTGGTACTGAACATGTTCAGCACCTTTATCGTGCTGTCGCTGATCAACCCTTACCGTGTTGATGCCAGTGAAGAAAACATTCAGATGTCCAACCTGCACGAAGGTCAGAGCTTCTTCGAAATGCTGGGTGAATACATTCTGGCAGGTTTCAAGGTTGCCATTATCGTTGCCGCGATGCTGATCGGCTTTATCGCCCTGATCGCCGCACTGAACGCACTGTTTGCTACTGTGACTGGCTGGTTTGGCTACAGCATCTCCTTCCAGGGCATCCTGGGCTACATCTTCTATCCGATTGCATGGGTGATGGGTGTTCCTTCCAGTGAAGCACTGCAAGTGGGCAGTATCATGGCGACCAAACTGGTTTCCAACGAGTTCGTTGCGATGATGGATCTGCAGAAAATTGCTTCCACGCTCTCTCCGCGTGCTGAAGGCATCATCTCTGTGTTCCTGGTTTCCTTCGCTAACTTCTCTTCAATCGGGATTATCGCAGGTGCAGTTAAAGGCCTGAATGAAGAGCAAGGTAACGTGGTTTCTCGCTTCGGTCTGAAACTGGTTTACGGCTCTACCCTGGTGAGTGTGCTGTCTGCGTCAATCGCAGCACTGGTGCTGTAAAACCATACATAAAAAAGCCGGGGATCATTCCCCGGCTTTTTTACGCCTGTTAATCAGCTAATGGCTGCGGGCGACCAATCAAATACCCTTGCAGATATTGCACCCCGAGCTTATGCAATAGCGCCTGCTGCTGTTGCGTCTCGACAAACTCCGCGACCACACTCAATGACTTCGCTTTCGCCAGATCGGTAATTGATCTCACAATCATCGCATCCAGCGTGTTCGTGACAATATCTTTCACAAAGACGCCATCAATTTTGATGATATCAGCCTGCAAACGCTTTAACCGTTCGTAGTTGGCATATCCGGTGCCAAAGTCATCAATCGCAATCCGGAAACCAAACTTATGCAGCTGCTCGATGTTGTACATGCTGCTTTCTGCGTTAGAAAACGCCTGCTCCTCGGTGATCTCAAGAATGACCGACTGCGGGGAGATGTGATAACGCTTAAACAGACGAATAATCCGCCCGGCAATATTCTTTTGCAGCAGCGTGAGCGGCATTAAATTGACTGAAAAGCGCGGTCCTTTTTTGTCGCAAGGGTGTGTTGCCAGCCACTTCAACAAGGATTCCAGCACTTGCAAATCAAAACGCGCGCTAAGGTTAAACTGAGCAATAAGGGGCAGAAACTTATCCGGGGTCATAATGCCGCCGTCATATTTCAGTCGCGCGAGGATCTCATCATAACCTTCACCCTCTTTGTTGCGAATTGGCTGGGCGTAGAGCAGCAAATCACCCTGATCTAACGCCGTGCGAATGGTATTCAGCAATAGCACCTGTTTAGTGGTCTGCCCGGAAACCATCTCCTCTCTGCTATCCAGCGCCAGCACATGATGATGTGCGCAGGATTGCTCCGCCAGCCAGCTTAACTGCCCCAACAAGGGTTGCAGGGTTTCCTGATTTCCATCAAAACGCCCCCAGGCAGCACCATAGCCCATATCCAGCCCGGTATTGTTCCAGTGAATTTGCCGACTATTCAGGATGTTAACCATATGCTGGAGTCGCCCTTCCGTTTCCGGCCCGCTCAGCACTAACAGCAGTTCACTACCCGGCAATTGATACAACTTTTCGTTTTCCTGCATCAACGGCAGCAGCGTACGGCAAATTGAGCGGATACAGTGAACGCGCATCATTAAGCCGTAATGACGACTCATAAACTCAAGATTATCAATGCGCAGGCAGCAAAAACTCTTGCCCGCCTCTTGCTCCGGCGCTTGTTCCAACGCACGAAAGTTGGGTAGGAGCGTTAACGGATCTGTCAGCGCCTGCAAATGCCAGCGGCGATTAAGCCATTCACTGCGATGATAAATGCGCACCATATAGAGCAGGCAAACGCTAAAGGAAATCAGCACCGCAAGAATAAATGCCAGCGAATATTCGGTTTCCACCCCTTGCAAAAAGTTCTGGTTGTAATTCAGCAGGCAAAGCGTTGAAACAGCCCAGGTGAGATTTAAAAACGGATAGCGAAGCTTACCGACCCCGAGGGTAAAGATGATGAAGAAAACGGGTACCAAGTAACCGGCAATAAAGTCGTTTTCATAAGGTGTGCACAACAGAAGTAGCAGCACGCTTAACGCTGCCAGCCAGCTTAAGGTAAATGCGCGTTTCTCTTTGCCCAACGACGGAGCGATATCCCTGCGCCACAATATCTGCGCAAAGTGGGGACTTACAATCATGCGAGTGAGATAGTAGAAAAGCATGTTGTAAATCAGCACAGCGGTGAAAAGGCTTAGCAAATCAACGACCGTGAAAATGGCATCCGCATCGCCGAAAAAGGTGGATATCTTTAGCGGGAAATCAAAGAAGCTCCCCACAAGATACATGCTGCATTTGATGCCGATCGGCGTCACCAAACCAAGCCAGAACAGACGTTGCCAGACATATCGGCTGGTCAATCCATAACGCCAACGCGTCCCCAGCTGCCAGCGTAATATTGCGCAGGCACACAACACGACAAACGTCTGGCTACCGAGCATGACCGCAGTCTGTAAAAAAGAGAGATGAAAGTTCCACAGATTGGTGCAAAACATCCCGCATAAAACGGGAACGACACCGCGCCAGCCAAAGATAAACAAGATTGACAGCATTACGCACAGTGGCATCCACGCCAGAAAGATATAACTGGAATGGATAATGGCAAGTGGCGAAATAAAACGGGATAGCTGAATAAGTACCACGGTGAGCGTAAACGCTAGTGTGAATATCTTGATATTTTTTATCAGGTTATGCTCCACAAACATGAGTACACTACTCTCACTGATCGGGGTTTTCAGGCACACAAATAATAAGTTTATTCGCATCGCGAAGCAAACAGGGGCCAGCCTGTTGCCGATTTTTCATCCAATGATGCTTTCACCAGGCGGCGCTAACCCGGACGTAGACTGTATTACAAAAGCGGCAAAAAGCAGAGACAAAAAACCCCCGCTTTGCAGCGAGGGTTGGAAATTTGGTGGAGCTAAGCGGGATCGAACCGCTGACCTCTTGCATGCCATGCAAGCGCTCTCCCAGCTGAGCTATAGCCCCACGATGCGTTTACGTACCAAATTTGCTGGGTGCAAAATTTGGTGGAGCTAAGCGGGATCGAACCGCTGACCTCTTGCATGCCATGCAAGCGCTCTCCCAGCTGAGCTATAGCCCCGTCACGTAAAGCTTGTCGAGTTGACGGGCGGCATCATATGAATTCCGCCCGAATGTGTCAACGGCAAATTGCAACGTGTAGTTTCAATCGCTGAAAAATCAGGCAAATGAACAATTTTGGAAAACCGCTCGCATTCAGTAGTTATTCATGTCACGGTTTCCTGTAAAGTGGTGTTATAAAATGAACTACTAATAGACCCACATACATTCAGGGAATTGTTATGTTCAAGGAGAGGATGACACCAGATGAACTTGCCAGACTGACCGGCTATAGCCGCCAGACCATTAATAAATGGGTACGCAAGGAAGGCTGGACAACGTCACCAAAACCTGGCGTCCAGGGTGGCAAAGCCCGACTGGTTCACGTCAATGAACAGGTTCGTGAATATATTCGCAATGCTGAACGTCCAGAAGGTCAGGGAGAAGCGCCTGCCCTTTCTGGTGATGCGCCGCTTGAAGTATTGCTGGTGACACTGGCGAAAGAGATGACGCCAGTTGAACAAAAACAGTTTACATCCTTGCTTCTGCGGGAAGGGATTATCGGATTGTTACAACGCTTAGGGATTCGCGATAGCAAATAATATGAAAAGATTACGCAACAAAATGACCACCGAAGAACTGGCTGAATGCCTCGGTGTGGCTAAACAAACTGTTAACCGTTGGATCAGAGAAAAAGGCTGGAAAACGGAAAAATTTCCCGGCGTGAAAGGCGGTCGTGCCAGACTTATTCTGGTCGATACGCAAGTTTGCGAGTTTATTCAGAACACGCCAGCCTTCCATAACACACCAATGTTGATGGAAGCTGAAGAGAGAATTGCTGAATACGCTCCTGGAGCACGCGCCCCGGCGTATCGACAAATCATCAACGCGATAGATAATATGACAGACATTGAGCAGGAAAAAGTCGCGCAATTTTTGTCACGTGAAGGAATTCGCAATTTCCTCGCCCGTCTCGATATTGACGAATCAGCATAAATAAAAAACGGCAGGATATTATCTCCTGCCGTTTATCTTTTTACACGCTAATTACTGCTGATTTTCGCGTTCAGCAATAAAATCCAGCGCTTTGTTGATACGCTCGATACTGCGGGTCTTACCAATTGCGTGAACGGTAACATCCAGTGCTGGAGACTGCCCCGCACCGGTTACGGCGACACGCAGCGGCATACCAACTTTACCCATACCCACTTCCAGCTCATCCGCCGTCGCCTGAATAGCGTGATGAACGTTTTCAGCGGTCCAGTCAGTAATCGCGGCCAGTTTGTCACGAACCACTTCCAGCGGCTGACGCGCTACCGGACGCAGATGTTTTTTCGCCGCATCGGCATCGAACTCAGCAAAATCTTCGTAGAAATAACGGCAGCTCTGTGCCATCTCTTTCAGCGTCTTGCAGCGTTCGCCCAGCAGTTTCACCAGATCAGCCAGCTGCGGGCCGTTACGGGTATCGATATTTTCCTGCTCAATGTGCCACTGTAAGTGAGTAGCAACATACTCCGGCGGCAGCGCGTTAATGTAGTGATGGTTCAGCCACAGCAGCTTGTCGGTGTTGAACGCACTGGCAGATTTGCTGACGGCATTCAAAGTGAAGTATTTGATCATCTCTTCACGAGTGAAGATTTCCTGATCGCCGTGGGACCAGCCCAGACGCACCAGATAGTTCAGCAGTGCTTCTGGCAAATAACCGTCATCACGATACTGCATTACGCTGACTGCCCCGTGACGTTTGGACAGTTTTTTACCGTCATCGCCATTGATCATAGAAACGTGCGCGTAAACCGGCACCGGCGCTTTCAGGGCCTTAAGAATGTTGATCTGGCGCGGCGTGTTGTTGATATGGTCTTCGCCACGGATAACGTGGGTGATTTCCATATCCCAGTCATCGACAACCACACAGAAGTTATAGGTTGGGGAACCATCGGTACGGCGGATAATCAGATCATCCAGCTCCTGGTTGCTGAACTCGATCGGACCACGGATCTGATCGTCAAAAACAACAGAACCTTCCTGCGGATTAGCAAAACGCACGACACACGGTTCATCATCAGCATGATGCTCATGGCTGTGGCGGCAGCGACCGTCATAACGCGGCTTCTCACCTTTCGCCATTTGCTCTTCGCGCAGCGCTTCCAGGCGCTCTTTAGAGCAATAGCATTTATAAGCAGTGCCCTCTTCCAGCATCTGATCGATCACCGCATTGTAGCGATCAAAACGTTTGGTCTGGTAGTACGGACCTTCATCCCACTCCAGGCTCAGCCAGTTCATGCCATCCATAATGGCTTCGATAGCTTCCGGCGTGGAACGCTCAAGATCGGTGTCTTCAATACGCAGCACGAACTCACCGCCGTGGTTACGTGCAAAAAGCCAGGAGTAAAGAGCAGTACGCGCGCCGCCAACGTGCAGATAGCCTGTTGGGCTTGGCGCGAAGCGAGTTTTGATTTTCATGAAATGGCCTTACGTTTAGAAAGATGCCGACAACCGGCAAATCCTGGAAAAATTGAGTGGGCGATATTCTATCACTCCCGCCTGATTCCTCAATGTAGTTCGGGTTTCTACCTTACGCATTATTGTTTTCGTTGACAAATTGCGCAACACGGTCTGTTTTGCGATCATCTTGCTTAAATTTACGACGAACGAACAATTTCTTTAGAAAATGCGTTGACTCATTTTGAACTCTCCCTATAATGCGACTCCACACAGCGGGGGTGATTAGCTCAGCTGGGAGAGCACCTCCCTTACAAGGAGGGGGTCGGCGGTTCGATCCCGTCATCACCCACCAACTACTTTATGTAGTCTCCGCCGTGTAGCAAGAAATTGAGAAGTGGGTGATTAGCTCAGCTGGGAGAGCACCTCCCTTACAAGGAGGGGGTCGGCGGTTCGATCCCGTCATCACCCACCACTTTCTCGCCAGCTAAATTTCTTGTAAAAATGTGAAGTACCGAAGTGGGTGATTAGCTCAGCTGGGAGAGCACCTCCCTTACAAGGAGGGGGTCGGCGGTTCGATCCCGTCATCACCCACCACTTCGGGTCGTTAGCTCAGTTGGTAGAGCAGTTGACTTTTAATCAATTGGTCGCAGGTTCGAATCCTGCACGACCCACCAATGTAAAAAAGCGCCCTAAAGGCGCTTTTTTGCTATCTGCGATACTCAAAGATTCGAACCTGCAGCAGGTTTGAGTTGAGCGCAGCGAAACAACGGAGCCGCTCGCGGCGACGGCCCGAAGGGCGAGCGAAGCGAGTCATCCTGCACGACCCACCAATGTAAAAAAGCGCCCTAAAGGCGCTTTTTTGCTATCTGCGATTTGCGAAATTGCCTGATGCGCTTCACTTAGCAGACGACTATTTCCGGCAATTCCTGTCTCCTCACCTACTGTGTCAATGCAGCCAACAGCTTAACCATCGCGGGCGTCACCTGCTGTGTTTCATAAACAATATATAAATCTGCAGGGATGCGCTGTTTGAGCGGACGGAAAATGACACCTGGCCAGTTCATTTGTGCGTAGCTGTCCGCTATCAATGTGATACCAATACCCATACTGACCATGGCGAGTACCGTTTGCGGTTCATTAACTTCGCGAATAACAACCGGTGAAAATCCCACCTGCTGGCAAACTCGCTGCAAAAAATCCCAGTCAGTGTACACGGGCGGCATTGTAACAAAATACTCGTCACGTAGCGCTTCCAGCGGAACGGTGGAAAATGATGAGAGATGATGCTCTTCAGGCATCGCCACCAGAAACGCCGATTCATGCAACCGTAAGCTGGTAAAACCTGTCGGTGGTTCTGTCGCCATTCGCCAGATCCCGGCATCGAGTTCACGTCGTTCCAGCAGGGCCATTTGCATCGCGGGCATCTTTTCGCGAAAAAGAACTTCAACGTTAGGATTTTCCCTGAGGAATCGCCGCATAACCGGGCGCATCCGTCCCCACATAGCCGTTCCCACTACGCCGAGTTCAATCCGCCCTGCTTCTCCCCGACCTATTTGTTCAACCCGAGCCAATACATTATTAGCATTCACCAGCAATCGACGCGATTCTTCCATCAAGATTTTGCCCGCGTGTGTCAGTACGACGCTGCGCGAATGGCGAATAAAAAGCTGCGTGCCGAGTTGATTTTCCAGCTCTTTAATATGAATACTGAGCGGAGGCTGAGACATATTTAAACGCGCTGCTGCGCGGCCAAAATGCAACTCTTCCGCTACGGCAAGAAAATAACGGAGCAACTTAAGATCTGTTCTGTATACGCGTTCCATAATTAAGTGCTCCATATAATAAATACATCGTATTAAATTATCATGGCATAAAGTATTTCACCACCAGATATCCGACATACATAAACACAATGGATAATATACCTGGTAATACATTTGGTACAGGAATAGGCAAGCGCACGATTGTAAACAAAGCACCAATGCCAAAACCAACGCCGGAAGAAAATAAAATATCTTTCACTAATTAACCTTTATCATAAAAGCAGCTCTGAAGAGCAGAGCTGCGAATCCTTTTAATGAGCCACCGCTCGATGCTTTATCTTTTCAGGGTCATGATTATATTTAAACCCAAAGAAAAATATCACTGCGAGAAAAAGAGCATATCCTGCAAACACCAGCCAGATAGTTTGCCAGTCTTTTACGCCATCCACCGAAAAGTAATCTACTGCCATGCCACTCAGAATCGAGCCAACCCATGCGCCGACACCATTTACCATGGTCATAAAGAGCCCCTGCGCGCTGGCACGAATGCTGGAATCAACTTCCTGTTCGACAAATACCGAACCAGAAATATTGAAGAAATCGAATGCACAGCCATAAACAATCATCGACAGCAGCAGCAAAATAAATCCGGTTGTTGACGGATCGCCATAGGCGAAGAAGCCAAAGCGCAGCGTCCAGGCCACCATACTCATCAGCATGACGGTTTTAATGCCAAATCGCTTTAAAAAGAATGGGATAGTCAGTATAAAGCCCACTTCTGCCATCTGTGAAACTGACAGTAAAATGGAGGGATATTTCACCACAAAACTGTCAGCAAACTCCGGGTTACGGGCGAAATCATGTAGGAACGGATTACCAAAAACGTTGGTAATTTGCAGTACCGCACCCAGCATCATGGCAAAGAGGAAAAAGATGGCCATGCGTGGATTTTTAAACAGCACGAAGGCATCCAGACCCAGCTTGCTGGCAAGCGATGTGGTCGCTTTTTTCTCCGCAACCGGAATCTTCGGCAAAGTCAGCGCATAAGCCGACAGCAGCAATGACGCACCGGACGCGATATACAGCTGCAGACTACTCAATTCCAGATGCAGCAGGCTTACTGCCCACATCGCGACAATGAACCCCACCGTACCAAAAACGCGAATGGGCGGGAAAGCGGTCACCGGGTCAAGCCCTGCCTGGGCAAGACAGGAATAAGAGACGCTGTTCGATAACGCAATAGTCGGCATAAACGCCATCGCATTGACTAACATCACCCAAAACATCATATCCGGATCAGTTACGGATGCCGCATAAAAAAGTACGCCCGCACACACCAGGTGACACAGCATGTATGCACGTTCTGCGCGCAGCCATTTGTCTGCGATGATCCCCATTATACTAGGCATAATAATCGCGGCGATCCCTTTGGAACTGTAAACCATGCCAACATTAGCGCCGGTGAAATGAAGGGTATTAATCATGTAAGAGCCGAGGGTAACCAGCCAGCTCCCCCAGATAAAATATTGCAAAAAGGACATTACCTTTAAGCGCATCGCGATGCTCATAATCGTTTCCTTGTCGCATCATTTGGCCTCACCCGCGAGGCCGTTTCTTATTGTTTTTCTCAGGCAATTTTGCGCAGAAAGCCACAAATAAGGTTGATGAAGTTCTGCTTAGAGAGCTCCGCAGCCGCCAGCGTTTGCGCATGTGACAATTTCACATCGCTTAAACCTTCCGCCATATTGGTAATCGCAGAGACCGCAACGACTTTAAGGTCGCAATGGCGAGCTGAAATAACCTCAGGCACCACAGACATACCAACAACATCCCCACCAATAATTTGCATCATGCGAATTTCCGCCGCAGTCTCGAAATTCGGCCCCGGATACGAGACGAACACGCCCTCCGTCAGAGGGAAACCCTCTTCTTTCGCCACTTTTTGTAACAGTGCGCGGTATTCCGCATCGTAGGCATTTGCCAGTGAGAAGAAGCGCTCTCCAAAACGATCATCGTTAAGACCCACCATCGGCGTACCGGGCATGGTGTTGATATGATCTTTCAATGCGACCAGGCTGCCTGCCCCCACTTCCGGACGCAGCGAGCCTGCCGCATTGGTGCAGAACAGTAGCTCGCAGCCCAGCAGCTTAAAGGTACGAATTGCGTCAGTCATAATGGTCATTCCACGACCTTCGTAGAAATGTCCGCGACCTTTCATACATACCACCGGTACGCCCTGGAGATGGCCCAGCACTAACTCCCCCGCATGACCATGTACCGTACTTACCGGGAAGCCCGGCAGCTTTTCGTAGGAAATTGCGACAGCGTTCTCAATCTGATCGGCCAGCGCGCCGAGCCCGGAACCTAAAATAAAGGCCACTCGTGGCGTGAAATCAGGTTTATAAGTCTTGATAATATCTATGCAAAACAGCGGGTTATGAGAAAATTGAACCTGAGACATACATATCCTTTTTCTGTAGGGTGGAATCTAACGCCTTTTTATAGCGAGGTTGTCCCGGCTCTTACCAATACACTTTTCTCACGCATTCAATAGCGATTCGATATCGATGGATTTATATCTTTTCTCTATTAATCCACGGTAAAAACTGTATTGGCGATATTAATTCCTTTGCATTAACAATATGTCGTTTTTAGCAAACCACTTTATTAAGCAATCTACTAATAACGATCGGCATAGGGAATTATGCTATGAAAAAACATCTTTTAACTCTGACACTTTCCTCTATATTAGCGATACCTGTTGTATCTCATGCAGAATTTAAAGGCGGTTTTGCAGATATCGGCGTGCATTATCTGGACTGGACCAGCCGGACTACCGAAAATCGTCGACCAAATCACAAAGATGATTTTGGTATCTTGAATTTGAAGGTGGCGCTAACTTTAGTTGGGGAGAAATGTACGGGTTCTTCGACTGGGAAAACTTCATAACGGTCGCCATAATAAACCAGGTAGCGAGCAGCGTTATACCTTTAAAAATACCAACCGTATTTACCTTCGGGTGACACCGGATTTAATCTCTACTTGCATGCGTATGGCACCTACGGTTCTGCGAATCGCGTGAATTTCCACGACGATATGTTCCTGTACGGTATCGGCTACAATTTCACCGGCAGCGCGGTTGGTGGTTCAAACCGTTCTTTGCTAAGCGTTATACAGATCAAACCTATTACACTGGCGACAACGGCTATGTCGCCGGCTTTGCAGGTTACAACTTTATGCTGGGCAGCGAGAAATTCACTCTTACCAACTGGAACGAGTACGAGTTTGACCGTGACGCTACCTATGCAGCGGGTAATGGCGGTAAAGAAGGGCTGAATGGCGCAGTTGCACTGTGGTGGAATGCAACATCACACATTACTACGGGGATTCAGTATCGATATGCGGATGACAAACTGGGCGAAGATTTTACCAGGATGATAATCTACCCATCAAATTTAACTTCTGATTGATTACTGCCGGGGCTCCCGGCAGTATGAATTCACTCTATATCTGATACAACGGATCCCCTTCCCGCCCAGCCATTAGCGCATTGCCCTGGTCTCGTACCACGTCCCATAACGCTTCAGCGGCGGTGGAAAGTGAACGGTTCTTCCTGCGCACCAGCATCAACTGGCGTTCAACAACCGGCGTAATGCGCTTTACCACCAGTGGGCTACCTTCAGGCAATGGTAGCGCCAGTGCGGGAAGAATACTGATGCCGATGCCTGCGGCTACCATCGGGAACAGCGTCGCCGGATGTCCAATCTCCTGCACAATATTCGCCTGAATACCATTGCGCGCCAGCGCTGCGTCAATCAGCGGTCGGCTGCCTGACGCGTAATCCTGCAACACCAATTTCGCTCCCTGTAATGCCTGCCAGGGTACATAATCTTCGACGGCCAAAGCGCTATCGCGATGGCAAAGCAGAAAGAAAGGCTCGGAAAGAATCGCTTCACATTGCAGATCGCCCACTGGGCCTGGATCGATGACGATGCCAAAGTCGACATCTCCCTGGCGAATACTTTCCATCACCCACTGCTGCGGACGATCGTGCAGGACAAACTGAATATCTGGATAGCGGCGATGGCTTTCAGCAATGCATTGCGGAATAAGATGCGCGGAAATGGTCTGGCTGGCAGCGACCCGAACTTTTCCGCTCAGTTGTTGCCCCATACGCCCGGTATCGCGCAACGTGCTGTTCAGTTCATCCAGCAGTCGCTCAAGACGCAAAGCCAGCTGCTGCCCTGCATCTGTAAGCACCACTTCACGCGTGGTTCTGTCCAGCAGGCGAACACCAGTATGATTTTCCAGTTCCTTCACACTGTGACTCACTGCCGACTGGCTCAGGCCGATACGCTCTCCTGCACGACTAAAACTTTTCTCCTGCGCTACTGTGACGAAAACCTTTAATTGTTTTAAAGAATAATTCATCTGTTTTCTTCATGAATGGATGCAATAAATCAATTTTATTTCTCAAACTGGAAGAAGCACAATAGAACCATCGATCATCTGGAGTCTTTATGAAACTTTTTCGTATCCTCGATCCTTTCACCTTAACCCTGATCACGGTGGTGTTGCTGGCCTCTTTCTTTCCGGCCAGAGGCGATTTCGTCCCCTTCTTTGAAAATCTGACCACCGCAGCTATTGCCCTGCTGTTCTTTATGCACGGCGCGAAGTTGTCGCGTGAGGCGATTATTGCTGGCGGTGGTCACTGGCGACTGCATTTGTGGGTAATGTGCAGCACCTTCGTGCTGTTTCCGATTCTGGGTGTACTGTTTGCCTGGTGGAAACCGGTAAATGTCGACCCGATGCTCTACTCCGGTTTTCTCTACTTGTGCATTCTCCCGGCTACCGTGCAGTCTGCAATCGCCTTCACGTCAATGGCGGGCGGTAACGTCGCGGCGGCGGTTTGTTCTGCGTCAGCATCCAGCCTGCTGGGGATTTTCCTTTCACCATTGCTGGTTGGTCTGGTGATGAATGTTCACGGTGCAGGGGGCAGCCTTGAGCAGGTCGGTAAAATTATGCTGCAACTGCTGCTGCCGTTTGTGTTGGGGCATCTTTCCCGGCCGTGGATTGGTGACTGGGTGTCGCGCAATAAAAAATGGATTGCGAAAACTGACCAGACGTCCATTCTGTTGGTGGTTTATACAGCGTTCAGCGAAGCCGTCGTTAATGGTATCTGGCATAAAGTTGGCTGGGGATCATTGCTGTTTATCGTGGTGGTCAGCTGCGTTCTTCTGGCTATCGTGATTGTAGTTAACGTCTTTATGGCACGCCGACTGGGCTTCAATAAGGCAGATGAAATTACTATCGTCTTTTGTGGTTCGAAAAAGAGTCTGGCAAATGGCATCCCGATGGCAAACATTCTGTTCCCCACATCGGTGATCGGTATGATGGTGCTGCCCCTGATGATTTTCCATCAGATCCAATTGATGGTCTGTGCGGTGCTGGCGCGTCGATACAAACGCCAGACCGAACAGTTACAGGCACAGCAGGAAAGCAGCGCCGATAAAGCTTAAAGCGGACGCTTCAGGGGCTGGACCAGTTGCGTCAGCCCCTCGGTTTTAATCAGCAGCGTGATTTGCATTAGCTCACCGAGCTTCCCTGCCGGGAATTCATCTTTGCGGGCAAACCACAGCAGATACTCCTCCGGCAGGTCGATTAAGCGACGCCCTTTATATTTGCCAAACGGCATTATCGTATTGGCTATTTCAATCAGCTGCTCTTTTTCCATCTCAGCTACCCAGCAAACGCAGCATTTCCGCTTCGTCGATGACTTCAATGCCCAGTTCCTGCGCTTTCGCCAGTTTAGAACCTGCCGCTTCTCCGGCAATCACCAGATCGGTTTTCTTCGACACGCTGCCCGCGACTTTCGCGCCCAGTTCAACCAGTCGAGCTTTAGCGTCATCACGCGACATCTGGCTTAAGCTGCCCGTAAGCACCACGGTTTTACCAGCAAACGGGCTGTCAATCTCTTCCGCGTTGATAACGATCGGCGCAGGCCAGTGAACACCTTCCGCCAACAGCTCGCTGATGACATTGCGGTTGCTTTCTTCGGCAAAGAAGTTGTGAACGTGGGATGCAACGACAATGCCAACATCAGGCACCTTTTGCAGCTCTTCAATCGAAGCGGCTTCCAGCGCTTCCAGCGTGCCGAAATATGCCGCCAGACCTGCTGCGGTGGCCTCGCTCGACTTCACGGATGCCAAGTGCATAGAGGAAGCGAGCAAAGGTGGTTTCTCTTCTGCTTTCTAGCGCGTTAACCACGTTTTGTGCCGATTTTGGCCCCATACGCTCCAGTCCGGTCAGTTTGCCTGCGGTGAGTTTGAACAGATCTGCCGGAGTATGGACATATTCTTTTTCAACCAGCTGATCGATGATTTTGTCGCCCATTCCGTCAACATCCATCGCACGGCGGGAAACAAAGTGTTTCAGCGACTCTTTACGCTGCGCTCCGCAAATCAGGCCACCGGTACAGCGGGCAACCGCTTCACCTTCCACACGCTCAACGTCAGAACCACATACCGGACAATGCGTCGGGAATACAACCTCACGGGTATCTTCCGGGCGTTCAGAAAGCACGACGTTAACCACCTGCGGGATCACGTCGCCAGCGCGGCGAATCACCACTTTATCGCCAATGCGTAAACCAAGACGTTCGATTTCATCCGCATTGTGTAAGGTTGCGTTACTCACCAGCACGCCAGCAACATGGACAGGTTCCAGACGCGCAACAGGCGTAATCGCGCCAGTACGCCCAACCTGAAACTCGACGTCACGCACAAAGGTCATCTGCTCCTGCGCCGGGAATTTAAACGCTACCGCCCAGCGCGCGGGCACGCGCGACCAAGCTGCTCCTGCTGTTCCATGAGTTGACCTTAATCACCACGCCGTCGATATCAAAGCCCAGCGTCGGGCGGTCTCTTCCACTTTGTGATAGAACGCCAGCACTTCTTCCGCCGATTCACAAAGCGTTACCCGATCTGACCGGCAACCCCCACTTTTAAATTGCAGTAAACGGCCAAGATGAGTATCCGGCAGCTCGCCACCTTCCAGAACACCAACGCCATAGCAGTGAGCGGTCGCTTCGCTGTAATACGCGGATCGCTGACGCAGTGAACCAGCTGCCGCATTACGTGGGTTAGCAAAAACTTTCCCGCCCGTGCGTCGCGCATCTTCGTTAATCTTTTCGAACCCCGCCTGCGGCAGGAACACTTCACCACGCACTTCCAGACGCGCCGGGATATTCTCTCCGTGCAGCTTCAGCGGAATAGCGCGAATAGTACGCACATTAGACGTGATATCTTCCCCGGTGGTGCCATCGCCACGGGTCGGCACTGACTAAAACGCCATTTCATACAGAATACTGACGGCAAGGCCATCCAGCTTCAGCTCACAGCAACCGTGACTTTCTGTTGTTTTTCAGACGGTCCTGCACACGTTTGTTGGAAAGCTTTCTTCATCAAAAACGTTATCCAGTGACAGCATTGGTACTTCATGGCGTATCTGGCTGAAAGCCGCCAGCGGCGCAGCGCCTACACGTTGGGTAGGCGAATCAGGCGTAATCAGTTCTGGATGTTTGGTTTCCAGCTCGCGCAGTTCGCGCATCAGCCTGTCGTATTCAGCGTCGGGAATTTCCGGCGCATCCATCACATGATAAAGATATTCATGATGGCGAAGCGTCGTTCGCAGTTCTGTCAGTTGTTGTTCGATTGATTCCATATCGCACCATCAATGCTAAAAACCCCCGACAAGCGGGGGTTCGAAGAGGAGTTAATTTGCCTTAAGTGTATCAGGCGTTGGCGTCTTTGACTTCGCGGATGATGTCCTGGTACTCGCGCAATTTCTGCGGAGTCATCATACGGCGCTGATCGTCAAGCACGACACCGCCCACTTCATCGGCAATATGCTGCGCAGATTGCAGCATCAGCTTGAAGTTCTGCAGCTCGTCACCGTAAGACGGTACCTGCATAAAGATGGTGACACCCGGAGTAGTGAAATCCTTCATTTCAGGATCAAAGGTTCCCGGTTTCACCATATTCGCCAGGCTGAATAACGCCGGGCCGCTGCCATCCGGGCTAAGATGACGATGGTAAATATTCATATCGCCAAAAATGAAGCCCGCTTGTTGAATGCTGTTAAGAAGCAGTTCACCGTTTAGCTCGCTACCGTGATGCGCCGCGACGTTCATGATAATCACCGCTTCTTTGCGCTTCGGTTTATCCATAACTGGAGCCGGTTCCGCTACAGGCTCAGGCTGTGGTGCCGCTACGGGTTCTGCAGGCTGGAAAGCCTGTTGTGCCGGTTGCGGTGCTGAATGCACAGGCTGCGGCGCTGGCGCGACCTGTGGCGAAACTGGCTGCTGCAACGGCTGTTCAGGCTGCGGCTGATAGGCAGGCTGCTGCACCGGCTGCGCTGGACGCGGAGCATGTTGCGGCGGTACCTGCTTCAGGCGGCTGCTGGACCGGTTGACGCGGCTGCGCAGACGCATAAGGCGGTTGGTACTGGTGTTGCGGCGACGGACGAGCAGCCGTCATGCTCTGAGCGTTAGCCGGGGCATGATTCACGCGGTGAACACGAACCTCACCAACGCCTCCTCATCATCTTCGACATCCTCGTCATAAGAATCGTCGTCACGTTTTGACTTCATTCTGTTTTAATGGCCGATCGCGGAACATAGAAGATCGTTCTTTACGGCTGGTCCAGAAACCATGTACCAGTAAAGCGATTATGGCGATCGCGCCAACAATGATTAATATCAGACGCAAATCCTGCATCATTATATTCTCTGTTGTTCTAACACCTTGCCACCACGGCAAACATTTACTCACTAAGAGTATTTGCCGATTACCTCAAGTGCAAGTGCACTATTAACTTTCACAGCACAAAGATAGATGAAATCGTGCTTTTTGCTGTTTTTTCGAACATATCCTAACTGTCCATTGCGCAATTACCCGGTAAAATACGCAGAATTTTCCTGGGATTGGTCAAAAGGAGCTCATCCTGATTATGGTTTCATCATTCACATCTGCCCCACGCAGCGGTTTTTACTATTTTGCGCAAGGCTGGAAGCTCGTCTCGCAACCTGGGATTCGGCGTTTCGTTATTTTACCGCTGCTGGTCAATATTTTGTTGATGGGGGGCGCATTCTGGTGGCTCTTTACACAGCTCGATGTCTGGATCCCGACTCTCATGAGTTACGTTCCGGACTGGCTACAATGGCTGAGTTATCTGTTGTGGCCTCTGGCTGTCATCTCTGTGCTGTTAGTGTTTGGCTATTTCTTCTCCACGATTGCTAACTGGATTGCCGCTCCGTTTAACGGTTTATTGGCTGAACAACTGGAAGCACGATTGACTGGCGCTACACCGCCAGATACCGGGATTTTCGGTATCATGAAAGATGTGCCGCGAATCATGAAACGCGAATGGCAAAAATTTGCCTGGTATCTGCCGCGCGCAATTGTATTGCTAATTCTTTACTTAATCCCTGGTATTGGGCAAACCGTCGCGCCGGTACTGTGGTTCCTGTTTAGCGCCTGGATGTTAGCCATCCAGTATTGCGATTACCCCTTCGATAACCACAAAGTGCCGTTTAAAGAGATGCGCACCGCCCTGCGCACACGCAAAATCACCAATATGCAGTTTGGTGCTTTAACCAGCCTGTTTACGATGATCCCGCTGCTTAATCTGTTCATCATGCCCGTTGCCGTTTGTGGCGCGACGGCGATGTGGGTCGATTGCTATCGCGATAAACACGCGATGTGGCGGTAACAATCTACCGGTTATTTTGTAAACCGTTTGTGTGAAACAGGGGTGGCTTATGCCGCCCCTTATTCCATCTTGCATGTCATTATTTCCCTTCTGTATATAGATATGCTAAATCCTTACTTCCGCATATTCTCTGAGCGGGTATGCTACCTGTTGTATCCCAATTTCATACAGTTAAGGACAGGCCATGAGTAAGATTTTTGAAGATAACTCGCTGACTATCGGTCACACGCCGCTGGTTCGCCTGAATCGCATCGGTAACGGACGCATTCTGGCGAAGGTGGAATCTCGTAACCCCAGCTTCAGCGTTAAGTGCCGTATCGGTGCCAACATGATTTGGGATGCCGAAAAGCGCGGCGTGCTGAAACCAGGCGTTGAACTGGTTGAACCAACCAGCGGTAATACCGGGATTGCACTGGCCTATGTAGCTGCCGCTCGCGGTTACAAACTCACCCTGACCATGCCAGAAACCATGAGTATTGAACGCCGCAAGCTGCTGAAAGCGTTAGGTGCAAACCTGGTGCTGACGGAAGGTGCTAAAGGCATGAAAGGCGCAATCCAAAAAGCAGAAGAAATTGTCGCCAGCAATCCAGAGAAATACCTGCTGCTGCAACAATTCAGCAATCCGGCAAACCCTGAAATTCACGAAAAAACCACCGGTCCGGAGATCTGGGAAGATACCGACGGTCAGGTTGATGTATTTATTGCTGGCGTTGGGACTGGCGGTACGCTGACTGGCGTCAGCCGCTACATTAAAGGCACCAAAGGCAAGACCGATCTTATCTCTGTCGCCGTTGAGCCAACCGATTCTCCAGTTATCGCCCAGGCACTGGCTGGTGAAGAGATTAAACCTGGCCCGCATAAAATTCAGGGTATTGGCGCTGGTTTTATCCCAGCTAACCTCGATCTCAAGCTGGTCGATAAAGTCATTGGCATCACCAATGAAGAAGCGATTTCTACCGCACGTCGTCTGATGGAAGAAGAAGGTATTCTTGCAGGTATCTCTTCTGGAGCAGCTGTTGCTGCGGCGTTGAAACTACAAGAAGATGAAAGCTTTACCAACAAGAATATTGTGGTTATTCTACCGTCATCGGGTGAGCGTTATTTAAGCACCGCATTGTTTGCCGATCTCTTCACTGAGAAAGAACTGCAACAGTAATGCCAGCTTGTTAAAAATGCGTAAAAAGCACCTTTTAGGTGCTTTTGTGGCCTGCTTCAAACTTTCGCCCTCTCCGCATTGATTCAGCCTGTCGGAACTGGTATTTAACCAGACTAATTATTTTGATGCGCGAAATTAATCGTTACAGGAAAAGCCAAAGCTGAATCGATTTTATGATTTGGTTCAATTCTTCCTTTAGCGGCATAATGTTTAATGACGTACGAAACGTCAGCGGTCAACACCCGCCAGCAATGGACTGTATTGCGCTCTTCGTGCGTCGCGTCTGTTAAAAACTGGCGCTAACAATACAGGCTAAAGTCGAACCGCCAGGCTAGACTTTAGTTCCACAACACTAAACCTATAAGTTGGGGAAATACAATGTTCCAGCAAGAAGTTACCATTACCGCTCCGAACGGTCTGCACACCCGCCCTGCTGCCCAGTTTGTAAAAGAAGCTAAGGGCTTCACTTCTGAAATTACTGTGACTTCCAACGGCAAAAGCGCCAGCGCGAAAAGCCTGTTTAAACTGCAGACTCTGGGCCTGACTCAAGGTACCGTTGTGACTATCTCCGCAGAAGGCGAAGACGAGCAGAAAGCGGTTGAACATCTGGTTAAACTGATGGCGGAACTCGAGTAATTTCCCGGGTTCTTTTAAAAATCAGTCACAAGTAAGGTAGGGTTATGATTTCAGGCATTTTAGCATCCCCGGGTATCGCTTTCGGTAAAGCTCTGCTTCTGAAAGAAGACGAAATTGTCATTGACCGGAAAAAAATTTCTGCCGACCAGGTTGATCAGGAAGTTGAACGTTTTCTGAGCGGTCGTGCCAAGGCATCAGCCCAGCTGGAAACGATCAAAACGAAAGCTGGTGAAACGTTCGGTGAAGAAAAAGAAGCCATCTTTGAAGGGCATATTATGCTGCTCGAAGATGAGGAGCTGGAGCAGGAAATCATAGCCCTGATTAAAGATAAGCACATGACAGCTGACGCAGCTGCTCATGAAGTTATCGAAGGTCAGGCTTCTGCCCTGGAAGAGCTGGATGATGAATACCTGAAAGAACGTGCGGCTGACGTACGTGATATCGGTAAGCGCCTGCTGCGCAACATCCTGGGCCTGAAGATTATCGACCTGAGCGCCATTCAGGATGAAGTCATTCTGGTTGCCGCTGACCTGACGCCGTCCGAAACCGCACAGCTGAACCTGAAGAAGGTGCTGGGTTTCATCACCGACGCGGGTGGCCGTACTTCCCACACCTCTATCATGGCGCGTTCTCTGGAACTGCCTGCTATCGTGGGTACCGGTAGCGTCACCTCTCAGGTGAAAAATGACGACTATCTGATTCTGGATGCCGTAAATAATCAGGTTTACGTCAATCCAACCAACGAAGTTATTGATAAAATGCGCGCTGTTCAGGAGCAAGTGGCTTCTGAAAAAGCAGAGCTTGCTAAACTGAAAGATCTGCCAGCTATTACGCTGGACGGTCACCAGGTAGAAGTGTGCGCTAACATTGGTACGGTTCGTGACGTTGAAGGTGCAGAGCGTAACGGCGCTGAAGGCGTTGGTCTGTATCGTACTGAGTTCCTGTTCATGGACCGCGACGCGCTGCCCACTGAAGAAGAACAGTTTGCTGCTTACAAAGCAGTGGCTGAAGCGTGTGGCTCGCAGGCGGTTATCGTTCGTACCATGGACATCGGCGGCGACAAAGAGCTGCCATACATGAACTTCCCGAAAGAAGAGAACCCGTTCCTCGGCTGGCGCGCTATCCGTATCGCGATGGATCGTAAAGAGATCCTGCGCGATCAGCTCCGCGCTATCCTGCGTGCCTCGGCTTTCGGTAAATTGCGCATTATGTTCCCGATGATCATCTCTGTTGAAGAAGTGCGTGCACTGCGCAAAGAGATCGAAATCTACAAACAGGAACTGCGCGACGAAGGTAAAGCGTTTGACGAGTCAATTGAAATCGGCGTAATGGTGGAAACACCGGCTGCCGCAACAATTGCACGTCATTTAGCCAAAGAAGTTGATTTCTTTAGTATCGGCACCAATGATTTAACGCAGTACACTCTGGCAGTTGACCGTGGTAATGATATGATTTCACACCTTTACCAACCAATGTCACCGTCCGTGCTGAACTTGATCAAGCAAGTTATTGATGCTTCTCATGCTGAAGGCAAATGGACTGGCATGTGTGGTGAGCTTGCTGGCGATGAACGTGCTACACTTCTGTTGCTGGGGATGGGTCTGGACGAATTCTCTATGAGCGCCATTTCTATCCCGCGCATTAAGAAGATTATCCGTAACACGAACTTCGAAGATGCGAAGGTGTTAGCAGAGCAGGCTCTTGCTCAACCGACAACGGACGAGTTAATGACGCTGGTTAACAAGTTCATTGAAGAAAAAACAATCTGCTAATCCACGAGATGCGGCCCAATTTACTGCTTAGGAGAAGATCATGGGTTTGTTCGATAAACTGAAATCTCTGGTTTCCGACGACAAGAAGGATACCGGAACTATTGAGATCATTGCTCCGCTCTCTGGCGAGATCGTCAATATCGAAGACGTGCCGGATGTCGTTTTTGCGGAAAAAATCGTTGGTGATGGTATTGCTATCAAACCAACGGGTAACAAAATGGTCGCGCCTGTAGACGGTACCATTGGTAAAATCTTTGAAACCAATCACGCGTTCTCTATCGAATCTGATAGCGGCGTTGAACTGTTCGTCCACTTCGGTATCGACACCGTTGAACTGAAAGGCGAAGGCTTCAAGCGTATTGCTGAAGAAGGTCAGCGCGTGAAAGTTGGCGATACTGTCATTGAATTTGATCTGCCGCTACTGGAAGAGAAAGCCAAGTCTACCCTGACTCCGGTTGTTATCTCCAACATGGACGAAATCAAAGAACTGATCAAACTGTCCGGTAGCGTAACCGTGGGTGAAACCCCGGTTATCCGCATCAAGAAGTAATTCTTGCCGCAGTGAAAAATGGCGCCCATCGGCGCCATTTTTTATGCTTCCGCCAGCGGCGGCAAAATCAATTCATCGCTCTCATGCTGCTGGGTGTAGCGCATCACTTCCAGTACGCGCAACCCCGCACGGTGCACCGCATCGTTTAACGCCTTCCCTTTCAGCAAACCACTGATAAGCTGAGCACAAAACAGGTCGCCAGTCCCTTTCAGGTCGGTTTTTACCCGTGAATGGGAAATGACATTCACGCTGTCGGCACTGACCACCACCACCTGCATCTCCTGATTTTCTTCATTACCGGAGGCGCTGGTAATCACCACCCATTTTAATGTGTCTGAAAGCAGACTTTTTGCGGCAGCAATGGCACTGTCGAGATCGCGGCAATTTTTACCGGTCAGGATTTCCAGCTCAAAGATATTGGGGGTAATTCCCTGCGCCAGCGGCAGTAAATATTGTCGATACGCCTCGGGAAGGTCAGGTTTGACATAAATTCCGCTATCAATATCGCCAATCACCGGATCGACCATGATCAATAGGTCAGGATGGTCTTTGCGTAGCGCAGTCAGCCACTCGGCAAGGATTTTGATTTGCGATGCCGTTCCCATATAGCCCGTGGTTACAGCGCGCAGCTGGCGCAGCGCATCACGCTCCTGAAGCGCACGCAAATAACCGCTAAACCATTCATCCGGAATCGCACCACCGTAGAAAGTGTCATAATGCGGCGTATTGCTCAGCAATACCGTCGGCACGGCAAAAACATTCAGACCGTTCTGTTTGATAGCAGGCACGGCAATGCTGTTGCCCACGCTGCCGTAAACCACCTGCGACTGCACGGCGACGATATCCGCCTGCAGCGCCCTGCTCTTATCGTTAAACAACAACAAACTACTCATTTAATTTTTTCTCCTTGCCGATGATCCTCATCGTATTCCAACCGAAACTTTACCTGATTCTGGCAGTCAAATCGGCTATCACAAAACAAGGATAAGGTAATTCAATGAAGAAAATCATTTGTCTGGTCATTACACTACTAATGACACTCCCCGCTTACGCGAAGTTAACTGCCCATGAAGAAGCCCGCATCAACGCCATGCTGGAGGGATTAGCACAGAAAAAGGATTTGATATTTGTGCGCAACGGTGATGAACATACCTGCGATGAAGCGGTTTCTCATCTGCGTCTGAAGCTGGGCAATACCCGTAACCGCATTGACACTGCCGAGCAGTTTATTGATAAGGTTGCTTCGTCGTCATCGATTACCGGGAAGCCGTATATTGTGAAGATCCCCGGTAAGAGCGATGAGAACGCACAGCCTTTTTTACATGCGCTAATTGCGCAGACGGATAAAACGGTGCCTGCGCAATAATCTTAAATCCCCGCCCCCTGGCTAAAATGCTCTTCCCCAAACACCCCGGTGGAAGGTAGCGATCGCCACGATCGCAGATGATCGCTACCACCACCGCACGAGGTTAGCTTTGCCACCCGCAGTGCTCCGGCAACCGCGCCGCCGGAGCTGACGCCACAGAATATTCCTTCCCGCACTGCCAGTTCGCGCATGGTGTTTTCTGCATCGCGCTGATGAATATCCAGCACCTCATCCACCAGAGAAGCGTTGAAAATCCCCGGCAGATATTCCGCAGGCCAGCGGCGAATGCCGGGAATACTGCTGCCTTCTTCCGGCTGCAGGCCAACAATCGTTACTGGTTTGGATTGTTCGCGCATAAAGCGTGAAACGCCGGTGATAGTGCCGGTTGTTCCCATGCTGGAGACAAAATGGGTAATGCGCCCGCCGGTTTGCTGCCAGATTTCCGGCCCGGTAGTGGTGTAATGGGCGTAAGGGTTATCGGGATTATTAAACTGATCGAGCAGCTTTCCTTCGCCACGATTCGCCATCTCCAGCGCCAGATCGCGCGCACCTTCCATGCCCTGCTCTTTGGTGACAAGAATCAGTTCCGCACCATAAGCACGCATCGCCGCACGGCGTTCCTGGCTCATGTTGTCGGGCATCAGCAATTTCATGCGATAGCCTTTCAGCGCGGCAATCATTGCCAGCGCAATGCCGGTGTTACCACTGGTGGCTTCGATTAAGACATCACCCGGTTTAATTTCCCCGCGCTTTTCCGCCTCGACGATCATCGAAAGTGCCGCACGATCTTTCACCGAACCTGCCGGGTTATTGCCTTCCAGTTTTAACCACACTTCACTGCCGTTATCCGGCCCCATTCGCTGCAACTTCACCAGAGGCGTATTGCCTATTGTTTGTTCTAATGTACTCACGATCTCTATCCATACGTGGTGTTGCCTGATGCGACGCTTGCGCGTCTTATCAGGTCTACAGGTTACAAACCTTGCCATTAAAAAGCCCGGATCGCGGGAAGCGCCTCCGGGCGTTTAACATTCACTCAACCTATCAGGCGCTTTGTGCGAGAGCAAGTTCCTCATCGCGGGTTTCGATACGCTCGTCGCCGTTATACAGCCGCGCATGTTGCAGACCAACGAATAAACGCTCGCCACGCTGCGGGGCATCGTCGCCATGCATCACGACCGTCAGCGGTTCGTTGTACCACCCCAGCGGCTGCACCACTAATTGGGTGTAGTGACCTTTCGGGCTGGCTTCCAGTACCTGTACCGGCAGCGGCGAATCGAGACTGGTACGGCGGCTGATATCCACTTCCCACGGGCGCAGGAAGAGATCCACCGGCCCCTGATAAGCAGGTGTGTAGCCCAGCGGCCAGCGATGTGCGCCAACATGGAACTGCCCGCCGCGAATGGTTCCCTGCAGGCGGTTCACTTCGCCCATAAATTCGAGTACAAAACGGGTCGCTGGTTCGCGCCATACCTGATTCGGCGCATCAGCCTGTTCAATATTCCCCTGACTCATCACCACTACACGATCGGCTACTTCGGTCGCCTCTTCCTGGTCGTGGGTCACAAACACGCTGGTGAATTTCAGCTCTTCATGCAGTTGACGCAGCCAGCGACGCAGCTCTTTACGCACCTGCGCATCCAGCGCGCCAAACGGTTCATCAAGCAGCAGAATTTGCGGTTCTACAGCCAGCGCGCGCGCCAGCGCCACACGCTGTTTCTGGCCGCCGGAAAGCTGCGCCGGATAACGATCCGCCAGATGCGCAAGCTGGACCATTTCCAGCAATTTTGTCACTTTCGCTTTGATGGCTGCGGCATTCGGGCGCTCGCGACGCGGCAGCACCGTCAGGCCAAAAGCGATATTGTCGAATACCGTCATATGGCGGAACAGCGCGTAATGCTGGAACACGAAACCGACCTTGCGATCGCGCGCGTGCAGGCGGCTGACGTCGGTGCCGTGGAAGCGAATATGCCCGCTGGTTTGATGCTCCAGCCCGGCGATAATGCGCAGCAGCGTGGTTTTCCCGGAACCGGACGGCCCCAGCAACGCGACCATCTGACCTGAAGGAATATCCAGTGAGATATCGTTCAGCACCTGGGTGCGACCAAACGACTTCTTAATATTGGCAATCTCAATGCTCATGATGTTCCTCCTGCTGTGCGCGTTTTTCCTGATTCTCCAGGCGCCACTGCAACATACTTTTTAAAAACAGGGTGATAATCGCCATCAGCGTTAACAGTGCCGCAGCGGTAAAGGAGCCGACGGTGTTGTAGTCCTGCTCCAGCAATTCAATCTGTAACGGCAGCGAAAGTGTTTCGCCGCGAATCGAGCCGGAAACCACCGACACCGCGCCAAACTCGCCAATCGCGCGGGCGTTGGTCAGCACTACGCCATAAAGCAGCGCCCAGCGGATGTTCGGCAATGTGACACGACGGAACATCTGCCAGCCAGACGCGCCAAGCAAAATCGCCGCCTCGTCTTCCTGACTGCCCTGGCTTAACATCACCGGCACCAGTTCGCGCACCACAAACGGACACGTCACGAAGATGGTGACCAGCACCATTCCCGGCCAGGAGAACATAATTTGCAGATTATGTTCATCCAGCCAACCGCCCAGCGGGCCGTTAGAGCCGTAGAACAGCAGATACACCAGACCGGCAACCACCGGCGATACGGCAAACGGAATGTCCAGTAGCGTCAGCAGTAACTGGCGTCCAGGGAAGTTAAAGCGCGTCACCAGCCAGGCCAGCAGAATGCCGAACACCAGGTTTACCGGTACGGCAATCAGCGCGATCATCACCGTCAGCCAGATGGCGTGTAGCATGTCCGGATCGGCCAGATTCTGTAAAACCGGCATCAGCCCTTTGCTGAACGCCTGTACGAAGATATAAATCATCGGCACCAGCAGGATGAACGCCGATACCAGCATCCCGATGCCAATCAGAAACCATTTGCCCCAGTTAATCGGGCGCGCGTCATAACGCTTCAATTGGGTAACTTCCGCCATTAATGACCTACCACACGCCGACCAAAGCGACTTTGCAGAGTGTTAATTGAGAACAGCAGCAGCAGAGATGCCGCGAGGATCACCGAAGCAATCGCGCTCGCTGCCGGGTAATCAAACTCCTGTAAGCGCACAAAAATCATCAGCGACGTCACTTCCGTCTTCCACGCGATATTTCCGGCGATAAAAATCACCGCGCCAAATTCACCAAGACTACGGGTAAACGACAGCGCCACGCCCGCCACCAGCGCCGGAGAAAGCTCCGGCAGCACCACTTTGCAGAAACTCTGCCAGCGCGTTGCACCAAGCGTTTCCGCCGCTTCTTCATATTCCGGGCCTAACTCTTCCAGCACCGGCTGCACGGTACGTACCACAAACGGAATGCTGGTAAAGGCCATCGCCACCGCAATCCCCAGCCAGGTATAGGTGACTTTGATATCAAACTTCGCCAGCCATTCACCGTAAAAACCGTTTACAGAAAAGAGCGAGGCTAGCGTTAAACCGGCGACTGCCGTTGGCAGCGCAAAGGGTAAATCCATCAGCGCATCAAGCAGCGTGCGGCCTGGGAAGCGATAGCGGGTTAGGATCCACGCCATCAGCAGACCGAAAACGCCGTTAAAAATCGATGCCACAAACGCCGACAGCAGCGTTACTTTGTAGGCCGCGACCACCTGCGGGTTGGTGATCACCTCCCAGTACTGCGCCCAGCTCATCTGGGCCAGTTGCATCACCAGCGCGGAGAGCGGCAGCAGCAAAATCAGGCACACAAACAGCAGACTGGTGCCGAGGCTTAAGGTAAAGCCCGGCAGCACGCGTCTGGAGGAGACAGCAAACATCAGTTACGCCCCGCCGCTAACAGCTTGTCTAACTCGCCGCCGCTGGTGAAGTGGGTTTTCATCACTTCCGGCCAGGAGCCAAATTTGTCTTCCACGCGGAACAGCTCGGTCTGCGGGAATTTGTCTTTCAGTTTGTCCATCACCTCCGGGTTATTCACGCGGTAGTAATAGTCGGTGATGATGGTTTGCGCCTGCGGGCTATAGAGCCAGTTCAGATAGGCTTTGGCGGCTTTTTCCGTACCGTTGGCCTGCACGTTTTTATCAACCCACGCCACCGGGAATTCCGCCAGAATGTTGGTTTTCGGAATCACCACTTCAAAGCCCTGCGCTTCATACTGTTTACGGATGTTGTTCACTTCCGATTCGAAGCTAATCAGCACATCGCCCAGGCCGCGCTCGGCAAAAGTGGTGGTCGCGCCACGACCGCCAGTATCGAACACTTCAACGTTTTTCAGGAACTGGGTCATAAACTGTTCGGTTTTGCCTTTGTCACCACCGTCAGCTTTATCCGCTGCGCCCCATGCCGCCAGATAGGTATAACGCGCGTTACCCGACGTTTTCGGGTTCGGGAAAATCAGCTTCACGTCGGAGCGCACCAGTCGTTCCAATCGTGGATATTCTTCGGGTTACCCTGAAGCCCATGGTGGAGTAGAACGGCGAGCTATTATTCGGCAGGCGCGACTGCCAGTCGGCCGGGATCAGCTTGCCTTTATCGTGCAGGATTTGTACGTCGGTCACCTGGTTATAAGTGACAACGTCGGCTTTTAAGCCCTGTAAAATCGCCAGCGCCTGTTTTGATGACCCGGCATGAGATTGTTTTATCGTCAGTTTGTCGCCGCCGTTATCTTTTGCCCATTGTTGCTCAAACGGCGGATTCAGGGCGGCAAACAGCTCGCGGGAGACGTCATAAGAACTGTTCAGCAGTTCCGTTGCCTGTACATGGCCCGCCAGCAGCAGAGAAGCGACCAGCGCGAGTGAGTTCTTTTTCAGTAAGTTAACGGCCATTGCGCACCCTTATAAATTTAATGACTTTCTAATAGCCATCATATTTATAACGGACGTGAAAGGAGTAACGGTTTTATATACCGTTTGGTGATTTGGAAGTTGAAAAGGGAATAAGACGAAATCCTCCCCACACATGCAGGGAGGAAACAGAGGTGAATCAGATACCGACGCTGACCGTCTCCGGCAGTGTGCTGCCGCCATCAATCACATTCTGTGTACCGGTTAAATAGCTGGATTCATCCGATGCGAGGAAGGCCGCCAGTTCGCCGACTTCCAACGGATCGGCGAGGCGACGCATCGGGATTGCTTTCGCCATTTCAGTCAGCACCGATTCTGGATCTTCCGGGTTCGACTGGCGGGCAATGCTTTCCGCCATTGGTGTGCGAACGTATCCAGGGCATATGGCGTTAACGCGAATACCAGACTGCGCATACTCCACCGCCAGCGATTTTGTCAGGCCAACAATCGCCGCTTTCGTTAAGGCGTACGCCGTTTCACCCGGATCGGCCACCATATCGCCAGTGACCGAAGACATCATCACAATGCGACCATCTTTGCGGGCAATCATCTCCGGCAGCACCGCCTTCGTGACGTTCCATACGCCTTTAATATTGATGTCAATATGGAAATCGCGATCGTCATCGCTCATATCGAGGAAACTGCCCAGACGACAAACGCCTGCGTTATTCACCAGGATATCAATGCGCCCTTCTTTTTCCTTCGCGCGTTTGATAGCTGCGGCTACCGACGCCGGGTCACGCACATCGGCGACAACCGCCGTACAGCGATGACCACGACCACACAGTTCGTCCGCCAGCTTTTCGATCTCAGGGGAGATATCCAGCAAGATTAGGTTTGCGCCATGACGCGCAAAAGTTCTGGCAATTCCTTCGCCAATTCCCTGCAATGCGCCCGTAATCAGTGCTGTCTTGCCCGTGAGTTTACCCATTTTAATGCTCTCCTTGTTAATACAGAGCGTTACACTCCATTCCCTCTGAAAATACAGGATAAACAAAATATTGCTGCGGATCAGCTCACTAATTCAGGAAAATCTCAATCCAGTCGCTGCTTTATGCATCATTTCAGGCGTTGTGTTAGCTCACTGCTGCGCTGAATCATTTTCAATGACTCCACATCATTGAGTTGCACAAGACCAACAAACAGTAAATCGGTAACAGAATTTTGCGCCGTGCGGGTAGACATCGACGAGCTACGCCATTCGGTTTCACCGGAAACGGTATCGAGCGTGAAATGCGCCAGCCGCCGCAGCGGAGAATCAGCCAGAGAAGTAATGGCAATCACCGTTGCCCCCTGCTTTCGTGCCGCTTCTGCGCATAAGACAATCTCTTTTTTACTGCCGCTGTAAGAGATAGCGATTTGTACATCGCCTTTTTTCAACGCCTGGGAAACGGTGGCTTGTACGTGCGTGTCGGCTTCGCAGGCCACGCGATAGCCAATTTTCATCAGTTTGAACGACAGATCGCGCCCCACCAGCGCCGATCCGCCCAGGCCCGTTATCTGGATAAACGGTGCTTTACTGATGACCTCAATGATTTTTTGCAGCCGCGCGTAGTCGAACAACGAACAGGTTTGCTCCAGCGCCAGCTCTTTTTCGCGATTCAATTTGCGGGCAATCACTTCCAGCGAATCATCACTGGTAATCGAACTGTGCAGGTGCAGCGCCGTGGCATTCGTTTTCTCCCGGCTGGCACTGTATTCGCCTATTAACGCCATACGCAATTCAGTAAATCCTTGCGCGCCGAGTTTTTGGGCAAATTTCACTATGCTCGACTGGCTAATGCCGAGCTGTTTCGCCATCTGCCGTGAAGAAACGGATTGCAGCTCACTCACGTTGGCCTGCAGAAAGTCAGCGATTTTTTGCTCGTTTTCGGTGAATTCACTCCCCGCATTGCTTATTTTCGTCAGGTACAACATCTTCCACTCTCCTGGGCTGGCAGCATAAATTCCGCTTAAGTTCTTATGACGCTCTTCACACTCTGCGAGTGTAGACTCAATGATTCCTTTAAGTCTGTCAATTCGGGATATATGATTCCATACATCTGCAATTATTTGATCGTAAATAGTAAGGTCACCACCGATGCAACTAGAAAAGATGATTACTGAAGGCTCGAACACCGCCTCGGCTGAAATTGACCGCGTATCGACGCTGGAAATGTGCCGGATTATCAACGATGAAGATAAAACCGTACCGCTTGCCGTTGAGCGCGTCCTGCCGGATATCGCCGCGGCGATCGATGTTATCCACGCCCAGGTCAGCGGCGGCGGTCGTCTGATCGGTGCGGGAACATCCGGTCGTCTGGGCTGGATGCCAGCGAATGTCCGCCCACCTACGGCGTGAAACCGGGTCTGGTGGTTGGTTTGATTGCTGGAGGCGAATATGCCATTCAGCACGCGGTGGAAGGCGCTGAAGATAGCCGGGAAGGTGGTGTTAACGATCTGAAAAATATTAATTTAACGGCACAGGATGTGGTGGTTGGCATTGCTGCCAGCGGTCGCACGCCGTATGTGATTGCCGGACTGGAATACGCACGCCAGCTCGGCTGCCGCACAGTGGGAATTTCCTGTAATCCGGGGAGTGCCGTTTCCACCACCGCCGAGTTTGCCATTACACCGATTGTAGGTGCCGAAGTGGTCACTGGTTCTTCGCGAATGAAAGCAGGCACAGCGCAGAAACTGGTGCTCAATATGCTTTCCACCGGGCTGATGATTAAATCTGGCAAAGTGTTCGGCAACCTGATGGTCGATGTGGTCGCCACCAACGAAAAACTGCATGTGCGCCAGGTCAATATCGTTAAAAACGCCACCGGATGTAATGCCGAACAAGCGGAAGCGGCGTTAATTGCCTGCGAGCGCAACTGTAAAACGGCCATTGTGATGGTGCTGAAAAATCTCGATGCCGCAGAAGCTAAAAAACGCCTGGATCAACACGGCGGCTTTATTCGTCAGGTTTTAGACAAGGAATAACCCATGGCCAAAGAGATCAGCAGTGAACTTCTGAACACCATTCTTACCCGTGTCGGCGGACCGGGAAATATCGCCAGTTGTGGTAACTGTATGACGCGCCTGCGTCTGGGTGTACATGACAGTTCACTGGTTGATCCCAATATCAAAACGCTGGAAGGCGTGAAGGGCGTCATTTTGACCAGCGACCAGGTGCAGGTCGTTTTTGGGCCTGGTAAAGCGCATCGTGCCGCAAAAGCGATGAGCGAGCTGCTGGGCGAGGCACCGGTACAGGATGCCGCAGAAATCGCCGCCCAGAACAAACGTCAGTTAAAAGCCAAACAAACCTCCGGCGTGCAACAATTTCTCGCCAAATTCGCCACCATCTTCACGCCGCTGATCCCCGGTTTTATTGCCGCCGGTCTGCTGCTGGGGATAGCGACGTTAATTGCCACGGTGATGCACGTTCCGGCAGATGCTCAGGGCACGCTACCCGACGCGCTGAATTTTATGAAGGTGTTCAGCAAAGGTTTGTTCACTTTCCTGGTGATTCTGGTGGGCTATAACGCCGCCCAGGCATTTGGCGGCACGGGCGTCAATGGCGCAATTATTGCCGCACTCTTTTTGCTCGGTTATAACCCCGCTGCAACCACCGGTTACTACGCCGGTTTTCACGATTTCTTTGGTCTGCCCATCGATCCGCGCGGCAATATTATCGGCGTGCTGATTGCCGCGTGGGCCTGCGCCCGCATTGAAGGCATGGTGCGCCGCTTTATGCCGGACGATCTCGACATGCTGCTGACCTCGTTAATCACCCTGCTGATCACCGCTACGCTTGCGTACCTGATCATTATGCCGCTGGGTGGCTGGTTATTCGAAGGTATGTCATGGCTGTTTATGCACCTGAACAGTAATCCGTTCGGTTGTGCGGTTTTAGCCGGGCTGTTCCTGATCGCCGTGGTATTTGGCGTGCATCAGGGCTTTATTCCTGTTTACCTCGCGTTAATGGACAGCCAGGGATTCAACAGCTTATTTCCCATCCTTTCAATGGCAGGCGCGGGCCAGGTGGGCGCGGCGCTGGCACTCTACTGGCGGGCGCAACCGCACAGTGCATTACGCAGTCAGGTACGCGGGGCGATTATTCCCGGTCTGCTGGGCGTTGGTGAACCGTTGATTTACGGCGTCACCCTGCCCCGCATGAAACCGTTTATTACCGCCTGTTTAGGCGGCGCAGCGGGCGGTTTGTTTATCGGCCTGATAGCCTGGTGGGGTCTGCCGATGGGCTTAAACAGCGCCTTTGGGCCGTCTGGTCTGGTGGCGCTGCCGCTGATGACTTCCGCACAAGGCATCCTTCCGGCAATGGCGGTTTATGCTGGCGGGATTCTGGTGGCATGGGTTTGCGGGTTTATTTTCACCACGCTCTTTGGCTGCCGTAACGTCAATCTGGACTGATATCATGAAACGGACAATGCTCTATCTTTCTCTGCTGGCTGTTAGTTGTAGCGTCAGCGCCGCAAAATACCCTGTTCTGACAGAAAGTTCGCCAGAGAAAGCAGGGTTCAACGTCGAACGGCTTAACCAGATGGATCGCTGGATTAGCCAGCAAGTGGACGCCGGTTATCCCGGCGTAAACCTGCTGATCATTAAAGATAATCAGATTGTGTATCGCAAAGCCTGGGGAGCGGCGAAAAAGTACGATGGCAGCGTGTTGATGGAACAGCCTGTCAAAGCCACCACCGGGACGCTGTATGACCTGGCCTCAAACACCAAAATGTACGCCACGAACTTCGCCCTGCAAAAGCTGATGAGCGAAGGCAAACTGCATCCTGACGATCGGATTGCGAAATATATTCCGGGGTTTGCCGATAGTCCAAATGACACCATCAAAGGCAAAAACACGCTGCGGATTTCTGACCTGCTGCATCACAGCGGCGGTTTCCCGGCGGACCCACAATATCCGAATAAAGCGGTCGCGGGCGCGTTATATTCCCAGGATAAAGGCCAGACGCTGGAGATGATCAAGCGCACGCCGCTGGAGTATCAGCCCGGCAGCAAGCATATTTACAGTGATGTCGATTATATGCTGCTTGGATTTATCGTCGAGTCGGTCACCGGTCAGCCGCTTGACCGCTATGTTGAAGAGTCGATTTATCGCCCGCTCGGCCTGACACATACGGTATTTAACCCGCTGCTGAAAGGCTTTAAACCGCAGCAAATTGCCGCCACGGAATTGAACGGCAATACCCGCGATGGCGTGATCCATTTCCCGAATATCCGCACCTCCACTCTCTGGGGTCAGGTGCACGATGAAAAAGCCTTTTATTCGATGGGCGGCGTTTCCGGGCACGCAGGTTTGTTTTCCAATACCGGCGATATTGCGGTGTTAATGCAAACGATGCTGAACGGCGGGGGCTATGGCGATGTGCAGCTGTTCAGTGCGGAAACGGTGAAGATGTTCACCACCAGCTCTAAGGAAGATGCCACTTTTGGCCTCGGCTGGCGCGTGAATGGTAATGCCACCATGACGCCGACGTTTGGCACGCTGGCAAGCCCGCAAACCTACGGTCACACTGGCTGGACCGGAACGGTGACCGTTATCGATCCGGTGAATCATATGGCGATTGTGATGTTAAGCAACAAGCCACATTCGCCGGTTGCCGATCCGCAAAAGAATCCCAATATGTTCGAAAGCGGTCAGCTGCCGATTGCAACGTATGGTTGGGTAGTTGATCAGGTGTATGCGGCGTTAAAGCAAAAGTAATAAAAAGGCCAGTCAGTAATGTTACTGCCTGGCCTTTAATCAATGAATCAGAAACGCTTACAGCGCCATCAACTTGTCCAGCGACGGTGCGAAATAATAGCCGCCGGTTACCGGTTTGGTGAAACGCAACATCGCATCACGCTTACCATCGGTATCGCCAAACATGCTCAGCAGTTGCTGCTCAATGTTATGCAGACGCGCGCAGTAGGCGCAGAAGTACAGACCGTGAGTGCCACTGGCAGTGCCGTACGGCAGGCTCTGGCGAACAATCTTCAGCCCTTTGCCATCTTCTTTCAGATCAACGCGGGTGAGGTGAGAGGTTTCCGGACGTTCGTCGCCGTCGATCTCTTCGTTGGCCTCTTTGGTGCGCCCGATCATCATCTCCTGATCGTGAACGCTCATCCGGTTGAGCTGCTTCAGGTTGTGTTCCCAACGCTGGACAAACACATAGCTGCCGCCCGCATCCACGCCGTCTTTGATAACCGCCACTTCGCGACGCGTCTCTTCACCCGCCGGGTTTTCCGTACCGTCAACAAAGCCGCTCAGGTCACGCTCTTCAACCCAACGGAAGCCGTGGATCTCTTCTTTCACTTCAATGCAGTCACCAAAGGCTTCCATCGCCGCCTGGGCGACAGAGAAGTTTACGTCGTGACGCAGAGAAAGAATGTGGATCAACACATCGAACTGGGTGGTCGGCGCAAGGCCTTTACCGTAGCCCGGAAAATCTTTCAGCTCTTCTGCCCCAACGCCGCCGCTCAGAGCGCGCCAGGTGTTGTTACCAAAGGCAACCACCGCACCAAGATGCGCGTCCGGGAATTTCGCTTCAAAAGTTGCCAGTTTGTCGGCAAATGTTTTACTGGCCGCACGCAGGGCGTCAACTTCCCCTTTCACGTTGGCTTCGATCCAAATCGCCGCGCGGCAATGTTCTGGCAAAATGCCACTCTGAACCTGAGACATTGTTCCTCCTGAAAATAATAATGCCACGCAATCCGTGGCATTGTTGAGCGCTATTTTACGTGTTTTTTCGCGGCGGCGGTTTGTTCAGACGCAAATTAACGCCGCCAGATAATTTTACTGACTTTCCAGTTTTTCAGGGTATCGTCCGAAGGCATTAACCCTTCAGGACCACTCCATTCCCCGCTGAACTGGTAGCTAATATGTTGACTGCCTTCGGCTTTACATTCGACGGCACGATTATCATCACCATCAGCTTTTTGGCAATTGCCAAATGCTTTGCTGTAAAGGTCGCTAAACGGTGTACCGATTTTAACACCGGTGTCAGCAGGAATATCGCTATCCAGCACGTCAATGCGACTGATCGTGCCTTGATCGCCGTTAATCACCATCGCCACGTTGTCGCCCTTCATCACTTCAAAAAAGCGCACCACGTTGCCGTTCGCGGTTTTCATTCCGCTGCGCAGGCGATAATCGCCATCAAGCGCATCGGCAATGGCTTGTTCTTGCAGTGGTGTGGACGCCGTTAATTCACCAACGCCCTGCTCGCTCACTTTGGTGGACGACCCAAACCAGTTCCACGGGTTAGCGGCAGACCAGTTAACTGACGACATCGTGGAACAGCCGGTCAGCATCAATGGCATAGCGCATAACATTAAACGCAGCGATTTCATGTCACTTCCTTTGGTTATTCAATAACGTTGCTTGGAGTGCAAATTCACCAAAAGTGCCGTTATTCTTTTTCTTCATTAAAACAAGCGCGTAAACGTCGATTGGTCAGCAGCCAGATTAACGCCACAATATCCGCCACTACCAGCGCCAGACCGATACCGCTAACGGATTCACCGTTCAGCCACAGCCACGGTTGCCAGCAAAGTAAAACCACCTGCGCCAACAGCAACAGAAAATAGAGTACACGCCAGGTGCGAGGAAACGTAGCCCGCCGACCGCTCAACAAAAACGCCAGCACCGCCGGAATGCCAGGAATCAGCCCCAGCCAGAAATTATCGTGATCGGGATAAAACAGATTTAGCAGCGCAGTACCCTGCTCGCGCGACGCACCGGCAATGACAAACAGCACCCAGGTTCGCGCCTGAAGCAATAGCACAAGCCAGAAGAGCAAGGGTAAACGCAGGCGACCGTGCGCATCATAATGGACAGGATGAAACTCAGTACTCTTCATCTTCAATCAAACGCTTACCCAGACTCAGCACGTCGGCGTGTTCATATCCCAGGCGTTCATACATTCCGAGCACCATGTCGTTATCTTCCGGCACGTTGATCTGAATTTTCGGGCAGCCACGAGCAATCAGCTTTTTCTCCAGCCGATTAAGCAACGCATTGGCAATCCCACGCCCACGAAACTCTGGATGCACGCCAAGATAATAAGCAGACCCGCGATGCCCGTCATAACCGCCCATCACCGTTCCGACCACTTCACCGTTTACCTCAGCGACCAAAAACAAACTGACGTCATGGTTCATCTTACGCTCGATGTCCATTTCCGGATCGTTCCACGGACGCAGCAAGTCGCAACGCTCCCAAAGGGTGATGACCTCTTCGAAATCTTCCTGGCGAAATACGCGTATCTCCATGGTATTCGTTACCTTTTTGCGGGTTAAAAGGCTGATTATGGCGTGAACGGTCGAATTAGCCAATATCTGACGAAAATCGGTTGAAAAAGTGGCATAATGGGGAGTTGTCAACTATTGAAATGAAAAGTAAAACAATTCTCAACATCAAACCGTCGTAACGGATTACGCGATACGATATAACATCTGGAACTTTATTATTACAACTCAGGCCGTATGAGCACTTTTAAACCACTAAAAACACTCACTTCGCGCCGCCAGGTGCTGAAAGCCGGTTTGGCTGCCCTGACGTTGTCAGGAATGTCGCAAGCCATCGCCAAAGACGAACTTTTAAAAACCAGCAACGGACACAGCAAGCCGAAAGCCAAAAAATCTGGCGGCAAACGTGTCGTTGTTCTCGATCCAGGTCACGGCGGAATTGATACCGGAGCGATCGGACGCAACGGTTCGAAAGAAAAACATGTGGTGCTGGCGATTGCTAAAAACGTCCGTTCCATTTTGCGTAATCATGGGATTGATGCGCGTTTAACGCGTTCTGGCGATACGTTTATCCCACTTTACGATCGCGTTGAAATCGCCCATAAACATGGCGCAGATCTGTTTATGTCAATTCATGCCGATGGCTTTACCAACCCGAAAGCTGCCGGTGCTTCGGTATTTGCCCTCTCTAACCGTGGGGCAAGTAGCGCAATGGCGAAATACCTGTCTGAACGCGAAAACCGCGCCGATGAAGTTGCCGGTAAAAAGGCGACTGACAAGGATCACCTATTGCAACAAGTGCTGTTTGATCTGGTGCAAACAGATACCATTAAAAATAGTCTGACGCTCGGCTCGCATATTCTGAAGAAGATTAAGCCGGTGCATAAACTGCACAGCCGCAACACCGAACAAGCGGCATTTGTGGTGTTGAAATCGCCGTCGGTTCCTTCGGTGCTGGTGGAAACCTCGTTTATCACCAACCCGGAAGAAGAGCGGCTGTTAGGCACGGCGGCGTTTCGTCAGAAAATCGCCACAGCGATTGCTGAAGGCGTGATCAGTTATTTCCACTGGTTCGACAACCAGAAAGCACATTCGAAAAAGCGATAAGTTATGAAACCCGACGCACACCAGGTTAAACAGTTTCTGCTCAACCTTCAGGATACGATTTGTCAGCAGCTGACCGCCGTCGATGGCGCAGAATTTGTCGAAGATAGTTGGCAGCGCGAAGCTGGCGGCGGCGGGCGTAGTCGGGTGTTGCGTAATGGTGGTGTTTTCGAACAGGCAGGCGTCAACTTTTCTCACGTCCACGGCGAGGCGATGCCTGCTTCCGCCACCGCTCATCGCCCGGAGCTTGCCGGGCGCAGTTTCGAGGCGATGGGCGTTTCACTGGTAGTGCATCCGCATAACCCGTATGTTCCCACCAGCCACGCGAATGTGCGTTTTTTTATTGCCGAAAAACCGGGTGCAGAGCCCGTCTGGTGGTTTGGCGGCGGCTTCGATTTAACCCCTTTCTATGGTTTTGAAGAAGACGCCATTCACTGGCACCGCACCGCCCGTGACCTGTGCCTGCCATTTGGTGAAGACGTTTATCCCCGTTACAAAAAGTGGTGCGACGATTACTCTACCTAACATCGCAAACGAACAGCGCGGTATTGGCGGCTGTTCTTGATGATCTGAACACGCCAGATTTCGACCACTGTTTTGCCTTTATGCAGGCGGTAGGCAAAGGCTACACCGACGCTTATTTACCAATTGTAGAGCGACGTAAAGCGATGGCCTACGGCGAGCGCGAGCGCAATTTTCAGCTCTACCGTCGCGGTCGTTATGTCGAGTTCAATCTGGTCTGGGATCGCGGCACTCTGTTTGGCCTGCAAACTGGCGGGCGCACCGAGTCGATCCTGATGTCAATGCCGCCACTGGTACGCTGGGAGTATGATTATCAGCCAAAAGATGGCAGCCCAGAAGCGGCGTTAAGTGAGTTTATTAAGGTCAGGGATTGGGTGTAACTCCCTCACCCCCATTCCCGCATCCGCTGATGCAACGTCAACGACGGCTTCTCGGCAAACAGCTGCTGGTAATCCGTGGCAAATTGCCCCAGATGCCAGAATCCCCACTGCATGGCGGCGTCTTTTACCGTTGTGCTTTGCGACCACGGGCTTATCAGTTCGCGGCGTACGGCGTTCAGGCGAATGCGTTTCAGCCACGCGTTTGGGCCAATGCCTAAAATAGCGTGAAACGCGTTTTGTAGCGTGCGGCGACTGACATGCAGTTGATTACACAAGTCCAGCACCGTCACCGGCTCAGACATATTTTCCAGCACATATTCACGGGCGCGGGAAAGTAATCTACGGTAACTCTGATGACTGATGCTTTCCGCCGTCACCATTGGTTGCGCGTCTTCCAGCATCGCCCCCATCGCCATTAGCAAATTATCCCCCAGCACTTTTCGCACTGCAGGCTGATGGAGATTTTCCGGGTTCTCGCAAAACGTCGCCAGCGC
>SCPN01000798.1_pt1 | contig 57641 bp, 67 predicted proteins | sample 6106831 | NCBI WGS metagenome assembly SCPN01 (sample SAMN10720447, study PRJNA508395) | human gut metagenome | isolation source: Participant 1, 0 month | reverse complement strand
GACTGGCAGATAGAGGATATATAAAGGACGACAATACCGGCTCATATGTTAGTAATACCGGGCTGGGTAATACCGGCAGATATTATCTTGACATAAATTGGAAAAGCGTCTATATTAAAAATATATAGAAGGTAACGGATTACATGATTATCAAAGGAGTGATATTATGAGAGGAATAGGAATGTGGGATTCGTCATCCATATCCACATTGTTTTCAGGCTTTAGCAGCAGTAGAAGCAGCAATGCAGCGTCGTCTTTTATTGCCAATATGGATATGACTACATATAGTGGCATTAGAAGTGGCAGCTATTTCAAACTTCTCAAGTCATATTATGGAAATAACCTTAATTCAAAGGCCCAGTCTCTTGTCTCATCATCTGTTTCTACATCTAAGGATTCAGCGAAGACACTTGCGTCCATTGAGTCGGAGTCAGAGGACATGGTAAAGTCGGCGCAGGCTCTTTACAAAAAGTTTCCAAAGGACGATACAGATGCTATGCGTCAAGAAGGTGTCAGCTTTTGTGTCTGATTACAACAGCCTCATTAATGCTGCGGATGATTCCGAGACAAAGCAGATTTCGAGAAATCTTGAGTCTATGAAGTCACTTACAGATATCAATTCAAAGTCGCTTGCGAAGGTGGGAATCACAGTGGATTCCAAGTCCGGCAAGCTGTCTGTTGACGAGGATACATTTAAAAAGGCTGATTCGACTAAGGTTGATGCACTTTTTAAGGGGAATGGCTCTTATGCTTACGCAGTGGCAAGCAAGGCTTCAATGCTTGAGTATGCCGCAAAGAATGAGGCAGAAAAGACTAACACGTATGGCGCCAATGGAAGGTATACACAGGCCTATAACAGTGGATATAATTATAATATGTTTTATAGTAAAGCATGGGTGGGAATCACCCTACCTTACTTTACGATAAAAGAAGCATCCCGGCTTGGGATGCTTCTTTTTAATTATAATTAGCGTTTAGTTGTCGTTTTCATCGTCCTCGCTCATTGAGTAGACCTGACGCTTACGTGCCATCTCATCACTCTCAAGATATTCGTCGTAGGTTGTGATCTTGTCGATCATTGAACCGTTTGGCAGGAATTCTATGATTCGGTTGGCGGTTGTCTGGACTACCTGGTGGTCACGGCAGGCAAAGAGGATTACTCCCGGGAAATTTTATCATTCCGTTGTTTAATGCTGTGATTGACTCCATGTCGAGGTGGTCTGTAGGCTCATCGAACATGAGTACATTGCTTCCCATGATCATCATGCGGGAGAGCAGTACACGAACCTTTTCTCCTCCGGAGAGTACACGCATTTTCTTTACTCCATCCTCACCGGCAAAGAGCATACGGCCAAGGAAACCTCGCACATATGTGGCGTCCTTGATTTCTGAGTACTGTGTGAGCCAGTCGACGATTAGCTCATCAGTATCAAAGATTGTGGTATTGTCCTTTGGGAAAGTATGACTGGCTGGTTGTGACACCCCATTTATATGAGCCCTCGTCAGGCTCAAGCTCTCCGGCAAGGATTTTAAACATAGTTGTTTTTGCAAGCTCGTTTCCTCCGACAAATGCAATTTTGTCATCGTGGTTGACAGTGAATGAGATATTGTCAAGTACCTTTACACCGTCGATGGTTTTTGAAATACCTCGACAAAGAAGCACATCGTTTCCGATTTCACGCTCAGGACGGAAATCAATGTATGGGTATTTACGGCTTGATGGACGTATTTCATCAAGCTGGATTTTTTCTAGGGCACGCTTTCTTGATGTAGCCTGCTTTGATTTAGAGGCATTGGCAGAGAAACGCTGGATAAATTCCTGCAGCTCCTTGATTTTTTCCTCTTTCTTTTTGTTTGCTTCCTTCATCTGACGGACAATAAGCTGGCTTGATTCATACCAGAAATCATAGTTTCCTGCGTAGAGCTGGATCTTACCGTAATCCATGTCGGCGATGTTTGTGCAGACCTTGTTGAGAAAGTATCTGTCATGGGATACAACGATGACCGTATTCTCGAAATTGATGAGGAATTCCTCAAGCCATGAGATGGCATCGAGGTCTAAGTGGTTGGTAGGCTCATCGAGAAGCAGTATGTCAGGATTTCCAAACAGTGCCTGAGCGAAGAAGCACCTTGACCTTTACTGCACCCGGCAGATCTGCCATCAGAGTGTAGTGATCCTCAGTAGATACACCGAGACCGTTTAAGAGAGTAGCTGCATCCGACTCAGCATTCCAGCCGTCCATATCGGCAAACTCAGCCTCAAGCTCGCTGGCACGGATTCCGTCCTCGTCTGAGAAATCCTCCTTCATATAGATGGCTTCCTTCTCCTTCATGATATCATAGAGACGCTTATTACCCATGATAACCGTATCAAGTACTGTAAACTCATCGTACTTGAAGTGATCCTGCTGTAAGAATGACAGTCTCTGTCCCGGAGTGATTGCGATATCACCGCTTGTAGGCTCAAGCTGTCCTGAGAGAATCTTTAAAAATGTAGACTTGCCGGCACCGTTTGCACCAATAAGTCCGTAGCAGTTTCCCTCTGTGAATTTTATGTTGACATCCTCAAATAAAGCTTTTTTACCAATTCTTAATGTAATATTGTTTGCACTAATCATTTTGTCTTTATTCAATCCTTTCCTATTTAATAACCTGTTCGTTTCTGTAACACATCGTTTCTATTTTAACGTAAAACCAGTATTTTGCAAGTGTTTTACAGGCGATTTATAGCCATTGTGCCCTTTTGTACATAAATTTTACCTTGTTAATAAATATTTTAGGGTTTTTGTACAATGTATTGCTAAAAAAACTTGATTTTTTACAGCGCACAAACTAAACTATTATGTAGAGACATTCTGATTCATGTCTATAATTGAACATTTATTTTACAGGAGGAAATATCATGTCTAGAGCAAAACAGTCGATGGATGGAAATACCGCTGCCGCTCATGTAGCATATGCCTACACAGAGGTTGCCGGAATCTATCCTATCACACCTTCTAGCCCAATGGCTGATACAGTTGATCAGTGGTCAGCAGCAGGACAGAAGAACATTTTCGGAAGCACTGTAAAGGTAGTTGAGATGGAGTCTGAGGCAGGTGCCGCTGGTACAGTTCACGGATCTCTTGCAGCTGGTGCACTTACTACAACATTTACAGCTTCACAGGGACTTTTACTTATGATCCCTAATATGTACAAAATCGCAGGTGAGAATCTTCCTTGCGTATTTGACGTATCAGCTCGTACAGTATCTTCACATGCACTGAATATTTTCGGTGATCACAGTGATGTATATGCTTGTCGTCAGACTGGTTTCGCAATGCTTTGTGAGACAAATCCACAGGAGGTTATGGATCTTTCACCGGTTGCACTGTGCAGCACTTGAGGGAAAGGTTCCATTCATCAACTTCTTCGATGGATTCCGTACTTCTCATGAGATTCAGAAGATCGAGAAGTGGGATTATGAAGATCTCAAAGAGATGTGTCCAATGGATGCAGTTGCAGAATTCAGAGCACATGCTCTTAACCCAGAGCATCCAGCAGCTCGTGGATCACACGAGAACGGAGATATCTTCTTCCAGCATAGAGAGGCATGTAACAAGTTCTATGATGAGCTTCCAGCAGTTGTTGAGAAGTACATGGACAAGGTTAATGCTAAGCTTGGTACAGATTACAAATTATTCAACTACTACGGAGCACCTGACGCTGATCGTGTAATCATCGCTATGGGTTCTATCAATGATGTAGCTGAGAGTAATCGATTACTTAACAGCAAAGGGTGAGAAAGTCGGACTTATTAAGGTACGTCTTTACCGTCCATGGTCTTCAGAGGCTCTTCTTAATGCTATTCCAAAGACTGCAAAGAAGATCGCTGTATTAGACCGTACAAAAGAGCCAGGATCACTTGGTGAGCCATTATACTTAGACGTTGCTACAACACTTCGTGAAGCAGGAATGAACGATGTTGTATTAGTAGGTGGACGTTACGGATTAGGATCTAAGGATACACCACCTTCTTCAGTATTTGCTGTATATACAGAGCTTGAGAAGGATGCTCCTAAGCACAGATTTACAATTGGAATCGTGGATGATGTTACAAATCTTTCACTTCCAGAGGTTAAGCCAGCTCCTATCACATCTGCACCTGGTACAAAAGAGTGCAAATTCTGGGGTCTCGGCGGAGATGGTACTGTAGGTGCTAACAAGAACTCTACAAAGATCATCGGTGACCACACAGACAAATACATCCAGGCATACTTCCAGTATGATTCAAAGAAGACCGGTGGTGTTACAATTTCTCACTTGAGATTTGGTGACAACCCAATCAGAAGCCCATACTACATCAACCAGGCTGACTTCGTAGCATGCCACAACCCTGCATATGTTATCCAGGGCATGAAGATGGTTCAGGATGTTAAGCCGGGCGGAGTATTCATGATCAACTGCCAGTGGTCAGATGAAGAGCTTGCTCATCACCTCAACGCTGACGCTAAGAAATATATCGCTGACAACAACATTCAGCTTTACACAATCAACGCTATCGACAAGGCTATCGAGATCGGAATGGGTAAGAGAACTAACACAATTCTCCAGTCTGCATTCTTCAAGCTTGCAGATGTAATGCCTATCGATAAGGCTGTAGAGTACATGAAGGCTGCTGCTAAGAAGTCATACTCAAAGAAGGGTGATGCAGTAGTAGAGATGAACTACAAGGCTATCGATGCCGGTGTTGACGCTGTACATAAGGTAGAGGTACCAGAGTCTTGGAAGAATCCAGAGGCAGATGCTCCTAAGGCAGAGCGCACAGGACGTCCAGAGGTTGTTAAGCTTGTTAACGAGCTTCTTGATCCAATCGCTAAGATGGATGGAGACAGCCTTCCGGTTTCAGCATTCGCTGACAAGGCAGACGGACAGTATGTAACAGGTGCTTCTGCATACGAGAAGAGAGGAACAGCCGTTACAGTTCCACAGTGGGATCCAGAGAAGTGTATCCAGTGTAACAACTGTGCATTTGTATGTTCTCATGCTACAATTCGTCCATTCTTACTTACAGATGACGAGGTAAAGGCAGCTCCTGACAACATGAAGGTTGCTGATATGAAGCCAAAGGCAGGCGCTTACAAGTATACAATGAGCGTATCTCCACTTGACTGTATGGGATGTGGTGAGTGTATCACAGTTTGTCCTACAGCAGCTATCTCAATGCAGCCACAGGAGTCTCAGGCAGCAGAGCAGCCAGTATTTGATTACTTAGTAGCTAACGTTTCTAAGAAGACAGATGCCGGAATGGTTGATACAACACCTAAGGGATCACAGTTCAACCAGCCACTCCTTGAGTTCTCAGGCTCATGTGCAGGATGTGCTGAGACATCTTATGCTAGACTTATTACACAGCTCTTCGGTGAGCAGATGTACATCTCTAACGCAACAGGATGTTCTTCTATCTGGGGTAACCCGGCAGCTACATCACCATACACAGTAAATATCAACTCTAAGAAGGGACCAGCTTGGTCTAACTCACTCTTCGAGGATAATGCTGAGCATGGTTTAGGTATGGAAGTTGGACAGAGATATCTCCGTGATCCAGGCTATCGAGCTTGTTAAAGAGATCGCTGCATCAGACAAGGCTACAGCTGAGTTCAAGGCAGCAGCAGACAAGTTCCTTGAGACAAAGGACGACACAAAGGCAAATGTTGAGCCAACAACAGCTCTTATTGCAGAGTTAGAGAAGGCAGCAGCAGCCGGATGTGAGAAATCTAAAGAAGTACTTGCTAAGAAGGATTACCTCGGAAAGAAATCTGTATGGATCTTCGGTGGTGACGGATGGGCATATGATATCGGTTTCGGTGGATTAGACCATGTACTTGCTTCTGGTGAGAACGTAAACGTAATGGTATTCGATACTGAGATGTACTCTAACACAGGTGGACAGGCTTCTAAGGCTTCTAACATCGGTGAGGTATGTCAGTTCGCAGCAGCTGGTAAAGAGACAAGCAAGAAGTCACTTTCAGAGATCGCTATGAGCTACGGATATGTATATGTTGCACAGATCGCTCTTGGAGCAAACCCAGCACAGGCTGTTAAGGCTATCACAGAGGCTGAGGCTTATCCGGGACCATCACTCATCATCGGATACGCACCTTGCGAGCTTCACGGTATCGCTAAGGGTGGTATGAACCACTGCCAGGATGAGATGAAGAAGGCTGTTAAGGCTGGATACTGGAATCTCTTCTCATTCAACCCTGCACTCAAGGCTGAAGGAAAGAATCCATTCACACTTACATCAAAGGCCGGCGACGGATCTTACCAGGAGTTCCTTAACAATGAGGCACGTTATACTCGTCTTATCAAGCCATTCCCAGAGAGAGCAGAGAAACTCTTTGCTAAGTCTGAGGAGACAGCTAAGGCACGTTATACACACCTTGAGAAACTCGTTAAATTATACGGAGAGGACTAATTCATTAGTCACAGTATATATTTTATCCCACAGGGCAAATGCCACCATGGTAGGTTTTTGCTCCTACTCCTGATTACACTATATTTCGTGGTTTTTTTGTTTACAAATACAATATGTAATGGTACAATATATATGTTAATGGTATTTAATTGAACCATCGGAATACAGGCATATTTGATAGACGTGCAAAAAGATTTATATCGACAGAACAAGCGGAGCGGGCAGTACCTTCAAGAACAGTAATGGCATCCCGTGTAGCAAGAGACGATGTTAACCGTAGTGAAAGAGTGCAGAAAAAAGAGGATAATATACAAATGGATAAAGATGATTTTTTGTTAACACAAATTGATGAGTTTCGTGAAAAGGCAAAACGTCTTCAGGAGATGCTCAATACAAGAGAATCAAAGCTGGGAAGAAACAGCCATGGTTGAGGAGGAGCTTCTGGCAGAGGAGCTGCAGCAGATACTTGACGAGAGACAGGAAAAAGCCGATGGAATCACTGCACAGGTTGCTAAGCAGATAGATGTGCTTATAGAAAGTGTTCATGAAAAGATGGCTGAGATAGAGCAATCTATGAATGCAGGCATGGACAGCTTAGGCCGTCAGGTAAGCTCAGACATGGATAATCTTGGACGCTCGGTAAATGCCAATATGGACAATCTTGGTAGTTCGGTGTCCGGACAGATTGGAAATCTCGGACAGTCACTTGGCATTGAGATATCAGGTCAGCCAGAATATAGGCCAGAGTCTTGATTTTGGTGACACATTAGAGCAGACAAGGCGTATCACAGAGGAGGGCACAGCAGCAGTTACATCAGCGGTAAATGAGGCGAATGCCCATATGCTTCAGTCGCTTAAAGAGCTTAATGATCAGCTTGTTTCGATAAAAGGCGGAGTTGGCTGACAAAGGTACATACAGAGAATGTTAAGTGTTTCAGGAATATTCAGGATCTCTTTAAGGCAATGGGAGAAGGTGGACAGTGTCAGAGCTTGAAAGCAGGTAGGAACAACAAGAGACTTTTGCAGTCATCTCTACTGTGCTGGCTATTATCAATACATTTGGCTTTGTTGTAATCGCATTGTATATACTCGGGTTTCTTTGGTTTCGATTTTTTAATAAATATTATTGCTTAATAGGGTGGTGCAGTTCCCGGTTAGGGAGTTGCACCATATTTTGACATTTTATAAGGCAGACAGAGGAAAACTAAATGGCAAAAGATTGTAAGAGTTGTTGGAGGCAAAATCCTGACACAGATTCTATCTGTGCAGCAATAGCGTATCAAACCTGTAAATCACATACAGATGATACAATGGAATACATACCAATGAGAGAGGCAGGCATCAGTTGCAGAGACAGCATTTGTGCTGGATTATTTTAAAAGGCCGATACGCCTGCCCTTTAGGATGTTGGCACACAAAAGGATATACATATCAAGAAGGACTGAGGGTGTCAGCAGTAATCTATCCATAAAAAGGCATGGGAGATGATGAAGATACTCAACGTAGTCACTCTTCCGGTTGTCAATAAGAAGGACAAGCTTGAAGGGACTTGTGACTGATATAGCAAAGTCATATATGGATGTGTATGACAATTCTATCTAGCTGGCAAAGGCGAGGACCCAGTACAGGAAATATTATATAGAGACGCTGGATGGCAAGAAGATAGTTGCAGGCAATGAGCATGGCTATTTTGTGAAAGGAAAGGTTATAGTTGGAGCAGGTACACCTGATACATAAGGGCAATGTGGCTGAGGATGATCTGGTCATCATATCAGATCGTGAGAGTCACGAGCTTATATGTATTGAGGCAAACTGCAGCTGTATCATTGTGACAAGCGGACTTCTATCGAAGGATGTCATAAATGCTGCAAACTTCTGGGAACTTGTGGTAGTGGTAGGCTGCTATGACACGTTTACCCACATCGCGTCTGATAAACCAGGTATGCCGTAAAGTCATTTAACAAGGGAAAATCTTATTCATTTTGATTTGGATGATTATGTGGATGATGTGCGTGATACTGTTTCAAAAATCCGACACAGGGTTTCCCAATACTTGCGAAAACCAAAGGATTATGTTGGTATGTTTCACGCAGAAATTTAATGAATGCAAGGAAAAAACAGAGTGATACTTGTGGATCATAATGAGACCTCACAGGCAGTGGCCAACATTGATGAGGCAGAGATTCTTGAGATAATCATTGATCATCATCGAATTGGTTCTCTTGAGACAATAGGACCTGTGTAATTTCAGAAACCAGCCGCTTGGATGTACCGGAACCATCATCTATCAGATGTATATGGAAAGGGTGTGGAGGTTACTCCTCAGATGGCGGGAGCTTATGTGCGCTGCACAATACTTTCGACACATTAGTGTTCCGTTCGCCTACATGTACCCAGGTTGATAAATCTACAGCACTTATCCTGGCGGAGATTGCGCAGATAGATGTAGAAGAGTTTGCCAAGAAAATGTTCGAGGCAGGCAGTAACTTTGCTAACAAGACGGAAGAGGAAAAATATTAAATCAGGTTTTAAAATTTTTCATTCAGGGGATTATACATTTGGGTATCGCAGATTTGCTCTTTCGAGAACAGAGCTCGATAAGGTACGGAACAAGAGTGGTGCCTCTGCTGACAAGATGCAGGTGGAAAAACAGCTTGATATGCTCTTTGTTATGCTTACGGATATACTTAATGAGTCTACATATCATCTACAGTGGTGCAGAGGCAGCGTCAATAGCTTCAGCATACAATCTTGCCGCAAGAGCAAGGATGGAATTATGCTTAAGGGGAGTAGTATGTCGCGTAAAGAAGCAGCTCATACCTGAGACTTATAAATGTGATTAATGAGGAGATAATGCAGCACTAAAAATAATAAATAATTAAAAGCTTCCTGTGATATATCGTGAAGCTTTTATGTATTTGTAGGGGTAGAATGGAATTGCTTGCGGTATGCACGGATAAATGAGGAATAGCTTCCGAATCCACAGGCATCGCAGGCGGCAGACACACTGCTTCCGTCGCGAATCATATCGCGGCGAGCAGCAGACGCTTTGTTGTGATATATGAACCTATGGTGCAGCCGGTTTCTTCCTTGAAGGTGTGCATCAGGTGATACCTGCTCATATAGAATTTATCTGCCAGTTCATCAATACTTATACGGTTTGTTAAATTCTTATTTAAGAAATCCAAAATCTCTACAATTTTTTTGTTTGAGGAAAATGTGTTAATATATTCTATACCGCCATGCAGGGTGATACGATTGAGCTGTATCAGAAACTCTAAAAACAGGAGCTTCTGGTACAGCTCATTTGCGTATTCATTGGTTTCTCTAAGTGTAGAGTCTAGTCCCCTTGATTGTATCAGCCACGCGGCTGCCCTTGGTCGCAGCGAGTCTTAGTACATGTGACTGGTTAGCATAGGCCTGCTTGAAACAGCATGCCAGATCATAGCCTTTGCTCACATAATCGTCAATAAGCTGCTGTGACACATATATAATGATTCTTTCATAAATTGAATCGTCATTTAATATTGGCTTATGAACCTCGCCGGCATTGACAAGCACGATATCATGTTCTTTGAGCTCATAGCTGCGGCCCTCTATGCAGTAGGATACATTGCCGTGCAGATGAATCAGAATTTTGTGGAAATCATGGTAATGGAAATCTATATTTAGCTTGTGTTCATCTCTTAGATGAAATATTTTAAAAGGCTCCGTCAGGTAGCCTGCTTTTGTATAATTTGAATCCATGATATGCTCCTTTGATGATAAGATGTTACTATAAGCATAATCTATAACAGCACAAAACGCAATATAAAACGCACAAAATGCTATAGAAAAACCAGAAAGTGCGCTGTATAATATAGTTACCAATATAAAACCAATAACGAGGTGATCACTATGAAATTTACAAAAATGCACGGCTGTGGAAATGATTATGTATATGTAAACCTTTTTGAGGAGAAGTTGGGTGACCCGGCAAGGGTGTCAATATATGTCAGTGACAGGCATTTTGGAATAGGCTCAGACGGACTAATCACAATAGGTCCGTCTGATAAGGCAGATTTTAGAATGAGGATATATAATGCAGACGGTTCGGAAGCCGAGATGTGCGGAAACGGCATACGCTGCGTGGCGAAATACGTGTATGACCACAAACTTACTGACAAGACTGAAATATCGGTTGAGACAGGAGCAGGCATCAAGTACCTTACACTATATGTTGAGGAAAATAAGGTATCACAGGTGCGCGTGGATATGGGTGAGCCTATTCTGACGCCTGGGGATATTCCGGTTGTGAGAAAGCAGACGGAAGTGCTTATGGTGATGACCAGGGTAATAGATGAACCGATTTCAGCAGGCAATAGAGAGTGGCACATGACCTGTGTTTCAATGGGAAATCCTCATGCGGTAGTGTTTGTCGATGATGTGGCAGGTTTTGAGCTTGAGAAATACGGTCCGCTTTTTGAGAATCATAAGATGTTTCCAAAGCGCACCAACACGGAGTTTGTAGAGATACTTTCAAGGAATGAGGCGAAAATGAGAGTATGGGAGAGGGGCAGCGCTGAGACCTGGGCCTGCGGTACAGGAACCTGTGCGACCGTCATGGCATGTATACTCAACAAAAAGACTGACAACAAGGTGCTTGTGCATCTAAGAGGCGGAGATCTGACTATCGAGTATATACCAAAGACCAATCATGTGTTTATGACGGGACCTGCTACTGAGGTTTTCTCAGGAGAAATTGATATCATATAAAGCACAAGTATTGTGCGGTTTGGCGAATGTCTGTGGTTGAATAGTTACAAATCTTTAAGAAACAAAATTAACAGAAAATATATATCAAAAATATAATAAAATATGGGAGAAAATAAAATGAAGCTTGAAAAATTACTTGAAAGAATGGATTATAAATATTAGCAGGAAGCACAGATATAGAGATTTCCACACTCGTGTATGACTCGCGCAAGGTGGAGAAGGCATCGGTATTTGTGTGCATATCGGGAGCTGTGTCAGATGCACATGATTTTATCCCTGATGTGGTAAAGAAAGGTGCAGCGGCAGTGGTTGTCGAAAAAGATGTGACTCCTATCGAAGGAGGTGACATATATTAAGGTAGATGATACAAGGCTTGCACTTGCGTGTATGTCAGCAGCTTATTTTGATTATCCGGCCGAGAAGAATAAAGACTATCGGTATTACAGGTACAAAGGGTAAGACCACTACCACATATATGGTAAAGTCAATTCTTGAGTCAGCCGGCATAAAGACAGGACTTATCGGTACAATAGAGTCTATATGTGGTGACAAGAGAATTCCGTCAGCAAATACCACACCTGAGTCATACAGAGTTCAGGAGCTGTTTAAGGAGATGGTGGACGAAGGCCTTGATGCAGTTGTTATGGAAGTGTCATCACAGGCTCTCATGCTTCACAGAGTATCGGGCTTTACCTTTGATTTGGTGTATTTACAAATCTTGAGCCTGACCACATCGGAGCATGGCACAAGGATTTTGCAGACTACATGCATTGCAAGAGCCTTTTATTCAGACAGTGCAGGCTTGGTATCTTTAACGGAGATGATGAGCACTTAGAGGGTGTTATGAAGGGACACACATGCCAGGTGGAGACTTACGGCTACAAGTCCACAAACAACCTGGTAGCAGAAAATGTTGAGCTTAAAAAGGAGCATGGAGCACTCGGCGTTAAATACCATGTATCAGGGCTTCTGGATTTTGATGTGGAGGTCAATGTGCCGGGCAAATTCTCAGTATACAATTCACTAACAGCCATTGCTATCTGCCATCATTTCAATGTGGATAAAAAGGCAATCGGAGAGGCTCTTCATCATGTGAGTGTAAAGGGCAGAATAGAGATTGTTCCTGTTACAAAGAGATATACCCTTATGATTGATTATGCACACAATGCGATGGCACTTGAAAGCCTTCTCACCACTCTTAAGGAGTATGAGCCGGGCAGACTTGTATGTCTGTTTGGCTGTGGCGGAAACAGGGCAAAGTCACGCCGTTATGAGATGGGGGAGGTGTCATCGAGACTTGCAGACCTTACCGTTGTCACATCCGATAATCCAAGAGATGAGGAGCCTATGGACATAATCAATGATATTTTGCAGGGTGTACACAAGGCAGATGGAGGAGTATGTGACAATTCCTGACCGTAAGGAGGCTATCAGATACTGCATGGAGAATGCCAAGGATGGTGATATCATAGTGCTTGCAGGAAAGGGACATGAGGATTATCAGGAGATAAAGGGTGTGAAGCATCACATGGATGAGAGAGAATTAATTGCTGATATAATAAAAGAAAATCCTGACATCAGACTTTAATATTTTAGTATAGGTTAAATAGTTTAGTATAAAATAGTTCAGTAAAATAGTGTATTTGGGAGGTATATATGTCTCTGTTTAAGGGCGCCGGAGTAGCGCTAATTACTCCTTTCAATGAGGATAACAGTGTAAACTATGAAATGCTTAGGACACTGGTGAAAAGGCAGATAGACGGTGGCACTGATGCAATTATCGTGTGTGGCACGACAGGTGAGCCTGCCACAATGACAGAGGAAGAAAAGCTTTCGGTAATAAAATGTGTGGTAGACGAGACAGCCGGGCAGATTCCTGTAATAGCGGGAACAGGTGCCAACTGCACACAAAATGTGATAGATTTCTTCACAGAAGGTTGAAAAGCTTGGTGTAGACGGTCTGCTTGTTGTCACACCTTACTACAATAAAGCCACACAGAATGGTCTTTATGCGCACTATGCAGCGATAGCAGGGGCGGTTGGGCTTCCAATCATTATGTACAACGTACCGTCGCGCACAGGCTGCAATATACTTCCACAGACTGCGGCAAGGCTTGGCAGGGATTTTGGAAATATAGTAGGAATCAAGGAAGCAAGTGGCAATATATCGCAGGTTGCAAAGCTAAAAAAACTGGTAGGAGATGACCTCGATATTTATTCGGGAAACGATGACCAGGTCATCCCAATACTCTCACTCGGTGGAATCGGTGTGATATCAGTGCTGTCTAATGTAATGCCGGCTGCAGTGCATGACATGGTGATGGAATATCTGAATGGAAATATTAAATCAGCACTTGATATCCAGCTTAAATACCTGGATTTAATAGAGGCACTGTTTTGTGAGGTGAATCCGATTCCTGTAAAGGCAGCTATGAAGCTTTTGGGATATGATGTGGGAGGTCTTCGTCTGCCGCTCACGGAGCTTGAGGATGCAAACCAGGCAAGGCTTAAAGAAAGCATGGAAAACCTAAAGGAAAATTAGTGGATATAAAAGGATATTAAAGAAAAATTAAAGGATAAATTAACATATGGGAAAACAAAACTGGAAGCCGGGCAATATGCTAAATCCGGTGCCGGCTGTGATGGTGAGTGTCACTGACAAGGCCGGAAATAACAATATAATAACAGTGGCATGGGCGGGGACGGTGTGCACCAATCCGCCTATGCTTTCAATATCTGTAAGGCCTGAGCGCTTTTCTTATAACATGATTAAAGAAACGGGAGAGTTTGTGGTTAATCTGACCACCGAGGAACTGCTTAGAGCCTGCGACTACTGCGGAGTGAAGAAGCGGCAGGGATGTGGACAAATTTAAAGAACTGCATCTGACACCGCTTGCGATGCAGCATGTGTCAGCAGTCGGAATATCAGAAAGCCCGGTAAATATTGAGTGCAGGGTAAGAAAAATCGAGGAGCTCGGCAGCCATACAATGTTTATAGCAGACGTCGTCGGCGTGACAGTGGATGATAAATACATGGACGGGACCGGGAAATTTCATATCAATGATACCGGCCTCGTGATGTACTCGCACGGAGAGTATTTTGGCTTTGGAGATAAGCTCGGAAGCTTCGGCTACTCTGTAAGAAAAACTAAAAAATAATCTATCGAAGCAGCATATCCATGAGGTATGCGTACACATCCTCGTTCTGATTCTTCCAGTTGCTGCAGATGGCCTCGGCCTGCTCCTTTGTGCCGACTGAGAGAGTCAGGTCGATGATGGTGGTGCTCTCTGAGCGCACCTGACAACGTACTGCATATTTGCGGTCAGTTGTCCTGTAATAGTCGGCAAGAATGGAGTTTTCCTGTCTGAACTCGAGCTTGTTGTCCGTAAAGAAGCTCTTTACATCGGACTCAATACCGTCGGTAATCTTGTCTTTGAAGAAACCGAGAGTCTCTTTTCCGGCAGCAGTCAGAGTGTACTGTGTATTGGAATGAGTAGACTCAAAATTAATTAAATCAGCATTTACTAAATCACCGATAACCTCCTGTACACGGAAGTAGTCGGTGTATTCTTTTTCCAAAAAGAAATTGGAAATCTGTGTGTTTGACAGCGGAAAGCCCGCTTTGTCGAGCATGTATAAAATTGTCAGCTTATATATGGTAAATGGCTCAGCCATGATTTTCTCCTTTAAAACAAGTTTAATCGTCCCTGATATGTGTCTCGCACTTCAAATCTTTTTATTGATTGTGTTCAGAACCCGTTTTTTATCTGTGCTCCAAAGAGGTGCAACAAGTAAAGAACGTGGTCCATCACCGGTCATGCGGTGGATAACCATATCCTTTGGAAGTCTTTCTATACAGTCTACCACAAAATCGCAGTAATCATCCAGCGTAAAAAGCTCAAATGGCTGTTTAATATACATATCAGCCAGTGGTGTGCCCTTTAGTACATGCAACAGCTGAAGCTTAACTCCGAAAATACCGCTTTTGGCAACAAAATCAACTGATTCAAGCATCATTCCCCGTGGCTCATGAGGAAGCCCGAGTATGAGATGTGCAATAACCTTTATGCCACGGCGTCTAAGCTCATCAGTCACAGCTATGAAATCCTTAACGCATGTATGGGTATTCATGGCATCAAGAGTAGACCTGTGAATGGTCTGAAGGCCCAGCTCTATCCAGACAGGCTTTATTTTGTTTAATTCTGAGAGCAGATCATAAATTTCAGCAGAAAAACAGTCAGTTCTTGTGCCGATGGACAGCACAGCGACAGATGGATCTTCTATAGCCTCATAAAATATGCGCCGCAGATAATCTATCGGAGCATATGTGTTGGTAAAAGCCTGAAAATATGCGATAAAGTGCTCACAGCTGCTCTTTGAAGCAACCTTTTCCTTAGCGGCAGACAGCTGCTCCTTTATGGAAAGGCTGCGGTCCGCCGCAAAATCACCGGAGCCACCGGCGCTGCAGTACAGGCATCCAAGCGATGAGAGTGTGCCATCACGGTTTGGACAGGTCATGCCTCCATCTAAAGAGAGCTTGTAAAGCTTTTCACCGAATGTATCGCGGCAGTATCTGTTGAGTGAATAGTATCTCATATTAAATATGTGACTTTACAGCTTCGCTGACAACAGCGGCAACACGCGGGTCAAATGCCTCAGGCATAATAAAATCATCATTTAATTCTTCGTCAGAAACAAGACCGGCCAGTGCTTCTGCGGCAGCAAGCTTCATTTCCTCAGTGATCTGTGTAGCACGTCCTTCTAAGGCACCCTTGAAGATTCCGGGGAATGCAACCACGTTGTTTATCTGGTTAGGGAAATCACTTCTTCCGGTACCGACCACTCTGGCACCTGCAGCCTTTGCTACATCAGGCATAATCTCAGGAACAGGATTTGCCATGGCAAAAAGGATAGAGTCCTTGTTCATAGAAGAAACCATCTCGGCTGTGACGATATTTGGAGCGGAAACACCTACGAATATGTCAGCACCCTTTAAAGCATCTGCAAGAGTACCCTTTGCATTTTCAAGGTTTGTAACTTCTGTCATTTTCTGCTGCATCCAGTTGAGGTTTGGATAGTCCTTTCCTATGATGCCTAGACGGTCACACATGGTCACATGTGTAAAGCCGTATGTCAGAAGAAGTTTAGTGATGGCAACACCTGCTGAGCCTGCACCGTTTACTACAACCTTGCAGTCCTCTTTCTTTTTGCCGGTAAGGCGCAGAGAGTTGATGATACCGGCGAGTACGACGATTGCAGTTCCGTGCTGGTCATCGTGGAATACAGGAATATCGAGCATCTCTTTAAGTCTCTCCTCAATCTCAAAGCAGCGCGGAGCAGAAATATCCTCTAAGTTAATTCCGCCAAAGCCCGGTGCGATATTTTTGACTGCAGCAATAATCTCCTCAGTGTCCTGAGTGTCGAGACAGATAGGAACAGCGTTTACGTTTCCAAACTCCTTGAAAAGTACGCATTTACCCTCCATGACAGGCATGGCAGCGTAAGGACCGATGTTTCCAAGACCAAGCACAGCACTTCCGTCTGACACTACGGCAACGGTATTTGCCTTCCAGGTGTATTTGTATGCAGCCTCCTTATCCTCGGCTATGATCTTGCAAGGCTCAGCAACACCTGGGGGGTGTATGCAATTGCAAGGTCCTCTCTCGAATTAACCTTTGATTTAGCGATGGTTTCGAGTTTTCCGTTCCACTCTTCGTGGCATTTCAGTGCCTTTTCTTTATTATCCATGGTAATTCTCCCTCTAAAAATTCTTTTGAATAATCATAACATTGCAGGTGATTTAAATCAAGTAACTATGCAGATAACCGATTATATAAAAATATGATAAAAAATAAGAAATCGCTTTATATTTTTGAAGAAATGATGTATAATCATTAATTAATAATTCAAAAGTCAATTCAGGCGTTATTTCCCAATAGTTACACATATATATTTGTTAAATAATATTGTTTAGACGAATTGAATAAATACTGTTATCAAATTTAAGGAGAAGACGAAATGGAACAGATGAGAGAAAAATATGAAAGTTTGTCGGCATTTGTGCTTAAGGATCTGGCGAAGGCAAGAGGAATTAAGGGCGTTTCATCACTGAAAAAGGGACAGATTATTGAAAGAATGCTCGAGGAGGATGCAAAAGAGGCTGAGGAGGCTGAGAAAAACGGTACAGCCGAGGAGCGCGCCAACTCTTTTAAAGATGATTATGCAGCACTCGACAGTGGAGAAGGAGGCAGAAGGCATACTTGAGGTAATGCCGGAGGGCTTTGGATTTATCCGCTGTGATAATTATATGCCGGGAGATCATGATATCTATGTGGCACCTGCGCAGATACGCCGCTTCAATTTAAAGACAGGTGATATCGTAAAGGGTAATATGAAGGTGAAGTCTGAGCGTGAGAAATTCCAGGCTCTTTTATATCTGACCACTGTCAACGGATATACACCGGATGTAGCACAGAAGCGTACAAGCTTTGAGGATCTTGTGCCTATATTCCCGAATGAGAGACTGCGTCTCGAGAGACCCGGAGCAAGTGTTGCGATGAGAGTTGTAGATCTCATCTCTCCAATAGGAAAGGGACAGCGAGGCATGATTGTTTCACAGCCTAAGGCCGGAAAGACCACATTACTTAAAGAGGTTGCAAAGTCTGTCACTGTAAACAATCCTGAGATGCATCTTATTATTCTCCTTATTGATGAGAGACCGGAGGAGGTTACAGATATCAAGGAGGCTATAGAGGGGGACAATGTCGAGGTAATCTACTCTACATTTGATGAACTTCCTGAGCATCACAAGAGAGTGTCAGAGATGGTAATAGAGAGAGCAAAGCGCCTTGTAGAGCATGGTAATGATGTCATGATACTCCTTGACAGCATAACAAGGCTTGCAAGAGCTTACAATGTGACAGTTCCACCATCAGGCCGTACACTTTCAGGAGGACTTGATCCTGTAGCGCTTCATATGCCAAAGAGATTTTTCGGAGCAGCACGTAATATGAGAAACGGCGGCAGTCTGACAATACTTGCAACAGCTCTTGTTGATACTGGAAGCAAGATGGATGATGTAGTATTTGAGGAGTTCAAGGGAACAGGAAACATGGAGCTTGTACTCGACAGAAAGCTTTCCGAGAAGAGAATCTTCCCTGCTATAGATATAGTAAAATCAGGAACAAGGCGTGAGGATCTGCTCCTTGATGAGGATGAGCAGGCAGCAGTCGATAATATGCGTAAAGCCTTCAACGGTATGCGCTCTGATGAGGCTGTTGAGAACGTACTCAACATGTTTGCACACACAAAGAGCAACAAGGAATTTGTTAATCTTGTAAAGAAAAACAGAATTTTATAAAAATGTCTTGCAATTGACAGATTCATGTGCTACAATAATTAAGCTGTTTATCGGGATGTAAACGGACGCAACGTGTCGCTCTTGCAGCAAGTATCATATGCGGATCGGGCATACGGGTATAAAGAGTGAAGCTAAAGAAATACGATAAGAATATAAAAGAGGTGAAAATCATGAGAGAAGGAATCCATCCAGATTATTATCAGGCAACTGTTACATGTAACTGTGGTAACACATTCGTTACAGGATCTACAAAGCCGGAGATCCACGTAGAGATTTGCTCAAAGTGCCATCCATTCTACACAGGTCAGCAGAAAGCTAACCAGGCTCGTGGACGTATTGAGCAGTTCAATAAGAAATATGGTATGAAATAGAATCATATAGTTACTTGAAAGGTTGAGGTTGCAATATACCTCAACCTTTTTTGGAATATAGAGAGGTTTTATGAAGTATTCAGGTATTGGCGGTCAGGCTGTCATGGAGGGCGTAATGATGCAGAACAAGGACACATACGCAGTAGCCGTGAGAAAGCCTGACCATGAAATAGATGTCAAGGTGTCAAAGCGTAAGAATTCAAAGACGCTTGATGCAATTAGAAAGATCCCTATTTTAAGAGGTGTGGTGAGCTTTGTCGATTCGCTTTATCTGGGCATGAGCACACTGATGTATTCAGCGTCATTTTTCGAGGACGAGGATGATGAAGGTACCTTGGCTTCAAAGAAAAAGAGGAAGAAGAACTCACAGCGGAAGAAAAGAAAAAAAGGGCTGCCAAAGAAAAGAAACAGGAAAATGCCATGCTTGGAGGTACAGTGGTACTGTCAATTGTCATAGCACTCGCGCTGTTTTTTGCATTGCCGTATTTCCTTTCAGGTTTTTTTAAAAAGGTGATAAGCTCCCAGATGCTCATAGCGTTCATAGAGGGCGTTATCAGACTGGCAATATTTCTGGGGTATATAGCAATTATATCGCTGACCCCTGATATTAAGCGCACATTTATGTATCACGGCTCTGAGCATAAATGCATCAACTGCATAGAGCACGGACTGCCTCTTACAGTGGAAAATGTGAGAAAAAGCTCAAAGCATCACAAGCGCTGCGGTACAAGCTTTCTGCTTATAGTAATGCTCATAAGCATATTGTTTTTCATGTTTATCCGTGTGGATTCAAAGCCGCTGCAGTTATTGTTACGACTTGTGCTTATTCCTGTAATCGCAGGTGGTATCTTATGAGTTTATCAGACTTGCGGGCAGATATGACAATCCGGTTGTCAACATGCTTAGTGTCCCTGGGGCTTTTAATGCAGCGAATGACCACAAAGGAGCCGGATGATGAAATGATAGAGGTTGGCATCGCATCGGTTGAGGCTGTGTTTGACTGGAAGAAATGGCAGGAGGAAAACAATGTGTGTGCACATTGACCGCCGGATAGAAGGTATATATGACATATAGAGAAGCAATTTTACTTGGGGAAAGCATATTACAAAAAGCAAAGATAGTTGATGCAAAAAACGATGCATGGCTGCTTTTAGCCATGGCATGCAGGATAAATCACACATATTACTATGTGCATATGGATGAGGAAATGTCGCAGGAGCAGATAAGGGAATATCAAGCATTGCTGAGTAAGCGCGCTGAGCGTATTCCGCTCCAGTACATAGTCGGAGAGCAGGAGTTTATGGGACTCAAATTCCGTGTGAACAGCAATGTGCTCATACCGCGTCAGGATACAGAGACTCTTGTAGAGGAGGCACTCAAGGTGATAGAGCCGGGTATGAGAGTGCTTGATATGTGTACAGGAAGCGGCTGCATAATTATAAGCATCTTAAAGAACACGACTAATGTGGACGGTGCAGCCTGTGATATCTCAAAGCAGGCGCTCAATGTGGCAAAGGAAAACGCAAGGCTTAACGGCGTGTTTGTTGATTTTGAGAGAAGCGATCTGTTTGAGCATGTCGATGAGATGTATGATGTGATAGTATCCAATCCACCATATATAAGAAGCGATGAGATACCGCATCTGATGCCGGAGGTGTCGGTATTTGAGCCGCATGAGGCTCTTGACGGCTCTGAGGATGGACTTTTATTTTACAGGCGCATCATAAAGGATTGCAGGGCAAATCTAAAGCCACAGGGCAGGCTGCTTTTTGAGATAGGCTGTGACCAGGGCAGACAGGTGTCAGAGATGATGCAGTTTGCCGGATTTAGCGATGTACATGTGATAAAGGACCTGGCGGGAAATGACAGGGTAGTATCGGGAGTGTTTGACAGCAAGGAGGAAAAACATGTTTGATAAGTTAGAAGATCTTATACACCATTATGAAGAGCTGATGAATCTGCTCAGCGAGCCGGATGTGGCAAATGATGCAAACAGATTTAAAAAGCTTATGAAGGAGCAGAGTGACCTTGCTCCTATAGTTGAGACATATAAGAAATATAAAGAGTGCAAGCAGAATATCGAGGATTCACTGGCTATTTTGAATGAGGAATCAGATGAAGAGATGAGAGAGCTCGCAAAGGAAGAGCTTAAGGATTCAAAGGAGCAGGTGGAGGAGCTTGAGAAGGAACTTAAAATACTTCTTCTGCCAAAGGACCCTAACGATGACAAGAACGTAATCGTCGAAATCCGTGCCGGTGCAGGCGGAGAGGAAGCAGCACTTTTTGCAGCGGAAATCTACCGTATGTATGTGCACTACGCAGAGAACAGAGGCTGGAAGGTGGAGACACTTGATGCCGATGAGACAGGAATCGGCGGTATGAAGTCTGTCGAGTTCATGGTAAAGGGCTCAGGTGCATACTCTATCCTAAAGTATGAGTCGGGAGTACACCGTGTGCAGCGAGTGCCTGAGACAGAGTCGCAGGGACGTATCCAGACCTCTACGTGCTCAGTTGCTGTAATGCCTGAGGCAGAGGATGTGGATGTCAAGATTGATGACAAGGATATCAGAATTGACGTAATGCGTGCTTCCGGAAACGGTGGACAGTGTGTCAACACAACAGATTCAGCAGTCCGACTGACACATTATCCAACAGGTATTGTCATCTACAGCCAGACTGAGAAGTCACAGATACAGAACAAGGAAAAGGCTTTTGCACTTCTTCGTACAAAGCTCTATGACATGGAGCTTCAGAAGAAGCAGGATGCAGAGGCAGAGGAGAGACGAAGCCAGATCGGTACAGGAGACCGTGCTGAGAAGATTCGTACCTACAACTTCCCACAGGGACGTGTGACAGATCACAGAATCAATCTGACACTCTATAAGCTTGACAAGATTCTTAACGGAGATATCCAGGAAATAATTGATGCCTGTATCGCAGCCGACCAGGCGAAGAAGTTAAGCAACATGGAGCATGATGCATAAATATTTAGTATAAAAGAGTCTGATAAAATCAGGCTCTTTTATTTTATAAACTAATATGATATAATTGTGAATAAATATTTATACAGAAATGAGGAATAATATGAAATCCATTAAGAAAAAACCGATTATGATTTTGCTTATGGCAGCATTAATGGCCACATTCATTGTTGGCTTATGCGCATGCGGCAAAAGCGACAGCAAAAAGGTCGCTTGTGTGGACGATCTGGAGGGCGCAAAAATAGGTGTCCAGCTCGGTACCACAGGAGATATCTATGTATCTGATTATGAGAACGACGGTTCAGGCACCAAGGTAGAGAGATACAACAAGGGTGCTGATGCAGTCCAGGCATTAAAGGTCGGCAAGATTGACTGCGTGGTTATTGATGAGCAGCCGGCACTTGCCTTTGTAAAAGAAAACAAAGGACTTAAGATACTGGACGAGGAGTTTACCAACGAGGACTATGCATTCTGCCTGAAAAAGGGTAATACAGAGCTTCGCGACAAGGTAAACACTGCGCTTGAAAAGCTGCAGCAGGATGGAACAGTTCAGAGCATCATCGACAACTATATCGGCTCTGAGGATCAGGTGGGAAAGACTCCCTACGTGAAGAAGGACATTGACAGGTCAAACGGTACACTTAAGGTAGGAACCAATGCAGAGTTCCCTCCATATGAGTACTATGAGGACAACAAGGTCACAGGAATTGATATGGATATCATGCAGGCCATAGCCGATGAGCTTGGCATGGATATGCAGGTAGAGGATATGCAGTTTGACGCAATCATTGCCGCTGTATCATCAGGCAAGGTGGATGTCGGAGGCAGCAGGCTTTACAGTGACAGAGGACAGACAGAAAAATGTTGATTTTACCGATACGTATATCACCACAAAGCAGGAGATTATCGTAAAAGACAGCCAGTCGGGTTCTTCAATCGGTATAAAGGAAAAGCTCTATGACAACTTTGTCAAGGACAATCGTTACATGTATATCGTAAAGGGTCTTGGCAATACAATAGTTATCACAATATTTGCCGTAATGCTTGGTATTGTGCTGGGATTTTTAATTGCGATAGTCAGAACCAGCCATGACAGAAACGGCGGTCTTGCCATATTAAACGGAATTTGCAAGGCATACCTGACCATCATCAGGGGAACACCTGTCATGATACAGCTTCTTATTATATATTATGTAGTGCTTGCATCTGTGACCAACAAGATACTTGTAGCAGTCATTGCTTTCGGCCTCAACTCAGCTGCATATGTGGCAGAGATTGTGCGTTCAGGAATCATGTCTGTAGATATAGGACAGTTTGAGGCAGGACGAAGCTTAGGACTCAATTACAGACAGACCATGAAGCTTGTTATCATACCGCAGGCTGTCAAAAATATACTTCCGGCGCTGCTTAACGAGTTTATCAGCCTCCTAAAGGAGACATCAATCAGTGGTTATATTGGTATGATGGATCTGACAAAGGGTGGAGATATCATACGAAGCAACACATACGAGGCATTTATACCGCTTATTGCTGTAGCCCTTATTTATCTGGTTATAGTGATGCTTTTAAGCCACGGAGTAAGCAAACTTGAGAGGAGACTGAGAAGCAATGAAAGATAATAACGTGATACTAGAGGTAAAAGACCTGCACAAGAGTTTTGGAGAGCAGGAGGTATTAAAGGGCATAAGCACAGAGGTGAACAGAGGTGATGTAATTGCCATCATCGGACCGTCAGGCTGTGGAAAGTCTACATTTTTACGCTCCCTCAATCTGCTCGAGACACCTACATCAGGACAAATCCTTTTTGAAGGAACAGACCTGACAGACAAGTCGACAGACATCAATGTGACCAGACAGAAAATCGGCATGGTTTTCCAGCAGTTCAATCTGTTTGCCAATATGACAATAAAAGCAAATATCATGCTCGCACCGGTGAAGCTTGGTGTGATGACGAAGGATGAGGCATCAAAGAAGGCAGATGAGCTTCTAACCAGAATAGGTCTCCTCGATAAGGCAGATGCATATCCGGCGCAGCTTTCCGGAGGACAGAAGCAGAGAGTGGCAATTATCCGTTCACTTGCTATGAATCCTGATGTCATACTGTTTGATGAGCCTACATCGGCACTTGACCCTGAGATGGTAGGTGAGGTGCTTTCAGTAATGAAGGAGCTTGCAGAGGCAGGCATGACAATGGTAGTCGTGACACATGAGATGGGCTTTGCCAGAGAGGTGGCTAACAGAGTGATGTTCATCAATGAGGGTACCATAGCTGAGGAGGGTACACCTGAGGAAGTATTTGGCGCACCAAAGAGTGAGAGATTACGGGAATTTTTGTCAAGAGTGTTATAGGAGAAATAAAGCATGGCATCAAAATACTATGCGGTAAAAAAGGGAAAGGTTCCCGGGATATATTTCAACTGGAATGATTGCAAAGCAATGGTTGACGGATATCAGGGAGCAGTGTATAAAAGCTTTAAGACGATAGAAGAGGCAGAAAAATTTATTAACGGAGAGAAAATTATTGCCGGAGAGAAAGCTATTACAGGTATGAAATCATCCGGCGAAAATAGTACATATGCGTTTGTGGACGGCTCCTTCAACAAAGCAACACATACCTATGGCTATGGAGGCTTTCTTGTGACTGACCATGAAAAGTACGTGCTGCAGGGGGCAGATAATGATGCCGAGATGGCCACAATGCGCAACGTAGCCGGAGAGATAAAGGGCGCGGAGGCTGCCGTAAAAAAGGCTATAGAGCTTGGAATTAAGGAACTGGTCATATACTATGACTACATGGGCATAGAGATGTGGGCCACAGGGGCCTGGAAGCGAAACAAGGCAGGCACCATAGCTTATCACGAATACATCATGTCAGTTAAGGATAAAATAAAGCTTACTTTTGTAAAGGTAAAAGGACACTCAGGAGTAGAGGGTAACGAAGAGGCAGATAAGCTTGCCAAGCAGGCTGTGGGGATACTGTAGCAGTTTCCCACATAAAAGAAACAAAAATATAGCATAACAGGAGAAAAAATGAGCATATTCAATGTAGAACTCAAAAAAGTAGTAGATGACACATATGATATTGAGATAGGCTACAACCTCTCAGACACCCTTGTATCTGACCTGGAAAATGGTCTTGCGGGCAAGATAAAGAAATTTGCAGTGATTACAGATACAAATGTGCGTGATCCTTATGCTCTTCCAATCTGTGAGAAGATAAAGCATGCGGGATACTCAGTGGATTTGTTTGTTTTCCCGGCTGGGGAAAAGAGTAAGTCACGTGAGACAAAGGCAAAGATAGAGGATGCCATGCTTAAAAAGGGGTACAGAAGAGACTGCTGTATTATTGCAGTCGGTGGCGGTGTGGTAACCGACTTATCAGGCTTTATTGCAGGAACCTACGGCAGAGGAGTGCCGTTTATCAACTATGCAACCACCCTTCTAGCGGCGGCAGATGCATCGGTAGGTGGAAAAACAGCAATTGACACACCTCTTGCTACCAACACCATAGGTCTGTTCAATCAGCCCCAAAAGGTATATATAGACATAGCTGCCTGGAAAACACTGCCACAGCGCCAGATGGCAAGCGGTATGGCAGAGACCATCAAGCATGCATGCTTAGGCAGCGAGGATATGTTTGAATTTATAGAGGAAAATCTGGATGATATATATTCATTCAAGAAATTTGCATGTGAGTATATTGCAGAAAATAACTGCCGTATCAAGTACAATGTGGTCATGAAGGATGAGCGAGAGGCGGGACTTCGCGAAACCTTAAATCTGGGCCACACAGTAGGCCGGGCAATCGAGACAGTCAGCGACTACAAGCTGTTACACGGAGAGGCACTGTCGATTGGAATGGCAGCACAGGCACTTATGTCAGCACGGCTTGGCTATATGTCAGAGGAGCAGGCAGAGCGTGTGATAAAGCTCTATGAGAGAGCCGGTCTTCCGACACGTATACCTGACTATATAGACAGGGAAGAACTTGTAAAGAAACTCTACACCGATAAAAAGGTGAGAGACGGCAAGCTGCGCTTCGTGCTCCAAAAAGGGCATAGGAGCCACTGTTGAGTTTGCACCGGCCAGGAGTGTATGCAAAGCCTATAGAGGAAAGTCTGGCACGAGAAATTATAATGGAGCTGTAGATTAAATAATTACAACCCCATGTGTAAACTCATTTTGCTGTGAATGACACAGTCTGCCATACAAATCAGCGGCAAAAATATCCTTGGAAATAAGCTCGTACGGAGCATCAGCGACTTTTGTAATAATAGGCGCTGATGCTCTTTTTTTGAGGAGATGCATAAGCTCTCCTGATGATTTTTTGAAACCGAGTATGCGCAGATAAGGATTATCCATACATATGTTAAAATCATCATTCTCAATACCAAGTAAAATATGCGTGAGAACCCTTGAAATACGCGTATAAGTCAGATTTTTACTCTTCAGTAAGTTACAAAACTGCGTAAAACTTTCATATTTATAAATATTTTTAACTATCTTTGCAGAAAGCTCCTTTGTGCAGTCTGCATACTGCGCAAAGCCTTTATCCTTCCCGGTCAGCAGGCGATAGTAAAGCATTTCAGAAATATCATCCGGAAACACAATATGACCGCCTAAAATACAATTGACAAGAATATCGGCGCAGTCTGATGGCATTAGCTGACTGAACTTTGTGGAAATCCATGAATTATCAAGCTGCGTATTAGTAATAGTGTTGTGTTTGTCTATATCAATTAAGGTTGAAATCACCCCGCGCACAGCTGTAGCGGAAGAAAACTCACTTGTCGAATCCGTGCTGTGATATCCTTCACCGACGCGCTGAATTGGAAATCCTGTAATATCACAGTCCATCAAAGCCTTCTCATACTCAATGGCCAGAATATTATTGGGTGAAGCTATGAAAGCATCTATTTTCTCGGAAGCGCTGTCATAGGTATCTCGAAAATATTCACATAGAGCTCTGCTCCTGGCCGCAGGAAAGCTCATCCCGCCCTGAATCAGCCTGGGCAAGAGAGGCGGAATACTCAGAAGGCGGATTCTTAAGCACGCCAGCCACAAGCTTTGTAAGTTCATGGTCCACAGACTCCACACCATAGCACAGCATGTCCACCACACCTGTGTTTTTGAGTACACTGACTCCGCCACCGGCAAAAAACTCGGCAGAAGCAGTGGCAAAGACCGATGGAAGCTCAAGCACCAGGTCGGCACCGCTCAAAAGCGCCATGCGTGTGCGCTCGTATTTGTCAATTATGGCAGGCTCACCTCTTTGCACGAAATCACCGCTCATTACTACGACGATATAATCAGCAGATGTCTGCCTTTTAATCTGCTCCAGCTGATATTTGTGCCCATTGTGGAATGGATTGTATTCGGTAATCACACCTGCAACCTTCATGTTTGATGCTCCTTTAATCAATAATGTATTTTTTAGAGTTCAAACCCATAATACCACAAAAACACCCTTGTCGCATTTGAAAAATAAGTTTATACTAACAATAGTATTGTAATTTTAAACCAAAGGAGACAAAACAATGAATGTATTAGTAATTAATTGCGGTAGTTCATCACTGAAATACCAGCTCATCAATTCAGATTCAGGAGGAGGTACTTGCAAAAGGACTCTGCGAGAGAATCGGAATCGATGGCAGACTTGTATATCAGAAAGAGGGTCTTGATAAGGAAATCACAGAGGCACCTATGCCAACACATAAAGAGGCCATCCAGATGGTACTCGATGCACTTGTAAATCCAAAGACAGGCGCAGTAAAATCACTTGCAGAGATCGATGCAGTAGGACATCGTGTAGTGCACGGCGGAGAAAAATTCTCAGACTCAGTAGTCATCACAGAGGAAGTAATAGCACAGGTAGAGGAGTGCAACGACCTCGCACCTCTTCACAATCCCTGCAAACATTATCGGAATCAGAGCATGCCAGGCACTTATGCCAAACGTACCAATGGTAGGAGTATTTGATACAGCCTTCCATCAGACAATGCCTGAGAAAGCATATCTCTACGGCCTTCCATATGAGTACTATGAGAAGTACAAGGTAAGAAGATACGGCTTCCACGGCACAAGCCACAGCTTCGTATCAAAGGAGGCAGCAAGCTACCTTGGAATGGACTTAAACAACTCAAAGATTATCGTAGCACACCTTGGAAACGGAGCTTCAGTCAGCGCAGTATTAAACGGTAAATGCGTAGATACATCAATGGGACTTACACCACTTGAGGGACTCGTAATGGGAACACGTTCAGGTGATATCGACCCATCAATCATGGAGTTCATCGCAAAGAAAGAAAATCTCGACATCGATGGTGTTATGGATGTGCTCAACAAGAAGTCAGGAGTAGCCGGCATGTCAGGAGTATCAAGTGACTTCAGAGACCTTGAGGCAGCCTACAATGATGGCAACGAGCGTGCCATCGCAGCAGTAGAGGTATTCAGCTACAGAGTAGCAAAATACATCGGAGCATATGCAGCAGCAATGAACGGAGTAGATGCTATCGCATTCACAGCAGGAATCGGTGAGAACACAAGCTTCGTAAGAGAAAAAATCATGGCATATTTAGGTTACCTTGGCATAAAGATTGACCGTGTAACAAACGACAAGACACGCGGTGTGGAGGCACTTATCTCAACAGCAGATTCAAGCGTAAAGGTATGCGTCATCCCTACAAACGAGGAGCTTGCAATCTGCCGTGAGACAGTAAAGCTTGTTGGCTAATAAAAAGCAAAAAGTTGTGGATAAATTATAAAATTTTGTTGACAAACACCACTCCAATATGTATAATTGGTTAGGTGTGAATAGGAGAGAACTATGATTGATATATCAACCATTGTAAAATCTATAAATAAAGAGACAACAATTGAGACAGAGCTTACGCTCACATCATTTGAGTCGCGTTTAGGAGATTATCCTATTCTGAAAAAGCAGCCGATATCACTTCATATCTCAAACGTGGAGAATGCAGCAGTGCACATCACGGGAACAGTAGATATAGACATAGCGATACCGTGCAGCCGATGCTTGGAAGAAGTTCCAACAAACATGCATTTTGACATTGACAAGACTCTGAAAATCACAGACGGAGCATTAGTCGATGAAGAGATGGAGGAAACTGACTACCTGATTGGGTTTGAACTCGATGTAGATAAACTTGTCTACGCCGAAATTCTGGTGAACTGGCCAATGAGAGTTCTGTGCAAAGACGATTGCAAAGGTATTTGTAAAGTCTGCGGGATGAACTTGAATAAAGGCACCTGCAGTTGCGATAGTTTTGTACCGGATCCAAGAATGGCAGCGTTCCAGGATATATTTAACAAGTTTAAGGAGGTGTAAACAAATGTCAATTTGTCCAAAGAATAAATCTTCTAAGGGAAGAAGAGATAAGAGAAGAGCAAACTGGAAAATGTCTGCTCCTACTTTAGTAAAATGCAGCAAATGTGGAGAGCTTATGATGCCACACAGAGTTTGCAAGAACTGCGGATCATACAACAAAAAAGAAATCATTCCTCAGGACTAATAGTAGAAAACCAGTAAAATTAAGGATTGAACGATATCGTTCAATCCTTTTTTGATTGATTTTATCCCTTTTTTATCCCATAATAAAATGAAGGTACTTTTTGCTTGTATATAGCTTGCAGGGATGTTATTATACTGAGAGGATATTTAGATATTAAAGAAAGAAGGAAGCAAACTATCATGAATAATATAGACGATTTAGTTGAAATCTATGAGTGCCCGCTCTGTGGCGGTGCCGGGATTCTCGAGGAGGACTGCGGCAGCTCATATTATGTGACATGTCTTGAGTGCGGATGCCACTCAGTAAATATTGATTTTAAGTCAGACGATGACAGACTTGATGCAGCAAAGCGCACTGCTGATTTATGGAACTGTGGCAAGGTTATTTCAATGAGTCCGGGAGAATGATGGAAGCCATATAGAGTAGTGAATTGGTTATTGATTTATACTTATGATTATAGTATATTTTATTTAATCAATTAGTAGTTTGCTTTTTAGCAGGCACAGGGAGGTCACAATGCAAAGTACAACAAGGGTCGCACTCGATGCAATGGGTGGCGACAATGCACCCGCAGAGGTAGTAAAGGGTGCGGTAGATGCGGTTAACAAAAGAAATGATATAAAGATATTTCTTGTAGGACAGAAGGTACCGGTAGAGAGGGAGCTTTCTTTGTATACATATCCTAAGGAGCAGATAGAGATAGTAGATGCGCCTGAGGTTATAGAGATGGCAGAACCACCGGTTGGGGCAATCAGACGAAAGAAGCAGTCATCAATCGTTGTTGGCATGAATATGGTCAAGAATAAAGAGGCTGATGCATTTGTTTCGGCGGGAAGCTCAGGTGCTGTACTTGTCGGAGGACAGGTAATAGTCGGCAGGATAAAGGGCATACAAAGGCCGCCTTTGGCACCGCTTATTCCGACTGAGAGGGGCGTATCTCTTGCTCATAGACTGTGGAGCCAATGTGGATGCCAGAGCTGAGCATCTGGTACAGTTTGCCAAGATGGGCTCTATCTATATGGAGCATGTTGTCGGCGTGAAGAATCCAAAGGTTGCACTGGTCAATATCGGTGCAGAGGAGGAGAAAGGTAATGCCCTGGTAAAGGAGACCATGCCGCTTCTTAGAGAGTGCACAGATATCAATTTTGTCGGAAGCATTGAGGCAAGGGATATTCCAAAGGGAGATGCCGATGTTATAGTCTGCGAGGCTTTCACAGGCAATGTCATATTAAAACTCTACGAGGGGCCTTAGCTCCACTCTTATCGGAGTCATAAAGAAGGGTCTCATGAGCACACTAAAGAGCAAGATAGGAGCTGCACTTGCACTTCCGGCTCTTAAGAATACGCTAAAGTCATTTGATGCGACCGAGTACGGCGGAGCACCGCTTTTAGGATTGAATGGTCTTGTGGTAAAGACCCACGGCAGCTCCAAAAAGGAAATCACTAACTCTGTTTTCCAATGTGTTACATTTAAGGAAAAAGAGATTAATGATAAAATTAAAGAATATATTATTAATAAGCCGGCTGATTAGATAGCAGTACTGCTGTATGATTGGTCACTATAAACAGAAATGAGAGGTATTAAAAAATGGAATTTGAGAAGCTTAGAGACATTATTGTCGAGGTACTTAACGTGGACGAGACCGAGGTTACTATGGAGTCAACCTTCATTGATGACCTTGGCGCTGATTCTTTGGATGTATTCCAGATTATCATGGGTATCGAGGAAGAGTTCGATATCGAGATTCCTAATGAGGAAGCAGAGAAAATCGTCACTGTAGGCGATGCTGTTGAGCAGATTAAAAAAGCTGTAAGCGAGCAGTAGTATGTTTAACTAATGAAAAGCCCTTTATTATGAGGGCTTTTCGTTATACTCACGGAACATGTAAATGGATAGATATAGAAATAGAGGAGAAATTATGGCAGATTTAAATGAATTTCAAAGTAAAATAGGCTATACGTTCAAGAACCAACATCTGCTTGAGCAGGCGCTGACACACAGCTCGTATGCCAATGAAAAGCACATGAAAAAGCATTCTGATAACGAACGTCTGGAGTTTTTGGGCGATGCTGTTTTGGAAATAGTTTCAAGTGAGTTTTTGTTTATCAATTATCCGCAAAAGCCTGAGGGTGAGCTTACCAAGCTGCGCGCAAGCATTGTTTGTGAGCCGACTCTTGCACTTTGTACAAAGCCACTTGACCTTGGAAAGTACTTACGTCTTGGCAGGGGCGAGGATCATACAGGTGGCAGAAAGAGAAAATCGATTCTTTCTGATGCACTTGAGGCAGTGATTGGAGCAATTTATTTAGATGGTGGTTTTACTAATGCAAAGGAGTTTGTGCTTAGGTTTATCATGACTGATATTGAGAATAAGCAGATCTTTTATGATAGCAAGACTATCCTTCAGGAGCTTATACAGGGCAGACATGAGCAGCTTTCCTATGAACTTATTGATGAGAGCGGTCCGGATCATGACAAGCAGTTTACAGTTGCGGTGCTTGTGGACGGCGAGCGTGTCAGCGAGGGAGAAGGCCACACAAAGAAGGCGGCGGAGCAGCAGGCTGCATATCAGGCACTTCTTTTGTACAGAAACAGGGAATAGGAGTTTTTAATGTATTTAAAGAGCTTGGAAGTACAGGGCTTTAAGTCCTTTGCCAACAAAATTGTTTTTGAGTTCCACAACGGCATCACAGGTATTGTCGGGCCAAACGGCAGTGGAAAGAGTAATGTCGCCGATGCGGTCAGATGGGTGCTCGGTGAGCAGAGCGCAAAGCAGCTTCGTGGTGCCAGCATGCAGGATGTCATTTTTGCAGGCACTGAGAACAGGAAGCCGCTTGGATACGCGTATGTTGCCATCACACTTGACAATTCAGATCATTTGCTTGCGATTGATTTCAATGAGGTTACGGTTGCCAGACGTGTTTACCGGTCAGGGGAGAGTGAGTATCTAATCAATGGCAATCCGTGTAGACTCAAGGAGGTTTCGGAGCTTTTTTATGATACCGGTATCGGTAAAGAGGGCTATTCCATTATTGGACAGGGCCAGATTGACAGGATTTTAAGTGGAAAGCCGGAGGAGAGGCGAGAGCTGTTTGATGAGGCTGCCGGCATTGTGAAGTTTAAAAAGAGAAAGCTTACAGCGCAAAAGAAGCTCGATAATGAGAGGGAGAACCTTGTGCGTGTCAATGATATTCTGACAGAGCTTGAGAGACAGGTAGGTCCGTTACAGAGACAGTCCGAGAAGGCTCATACATATCTTAAAAAGAGAGAAGAGCTGAAGAACTACGATGTCAACATGTTTTTGCTTGAATCAGCGCGCATTGAGACCGAGCTTAAGTCAGCTGATGAGAAATACGCTATTGCGGATGACGAGCTAAAGGAGACCAACGCCACATACGAGAGCATCAAGGCAGAGTATGAGGGGCTTGGGAATGATATGCAGCAGATGGATGAGCGTATTGAGTCTCTTCGTGAGAGCATCACAAGCACTTCATCCACCAGACAGAAGCTTGAGAATCAGATAGAGCTTTTAAAAGAGCAGATTCACACGGCCGAAATGACGGATGAGCATTTGCAGTCGCGGCTTTTAGCTATCGAAAAGGAAAAGGCGCAGCGTCTTAAAAGCAGGAAAGAGTATGATGACAAAAAAGCTGCACTGGAAGCTGAGATAGAGCAGATGAGGCTAAACGAGCTTCTTGCGGTAAATGAGTATAAGGCTGTGCTTGCAGAGGTCAACCGCTGCAATGACGGACTGGAAAAGGGGAAGAATGAGCTTATTGCCCTGCTTCAGGAGCGAGGCAGTATCCAGTCAAGGAAGCAGCGTTTTGCCACTATGCTTGAGCAGATTAATATCAGAAAGGCGGAGCTTACCAAGCGTCTTTTAGATAGAAAGACAAGGGAAGCAGGGCTTGATGATATATTGGATGATGCCAATAAGAAGCTTAATGCTGTCAATGAAGAGATAGCCGGTTTAAAGGAAAAGGAGTCGGCTCTTTTGGCAAAGGCTAGGGAGTGGAGAGATAAGTCCGGAGAGAATGCACGCCTGATGGAGGAGGCTTCCACAGAGTATCATAAGTCTGTTTCCAGGCTTGAGTCACTTAAAAACATTGCCGAGCGCTATGATGGCTATGGCAACAGCATCAAGCGTGTTATGGAGCAGAAGGCTAAAAATCCGGGGCTTCTCGGAGTGGTTTCAGATCTTATCCAGGTGGATAAGCGCTATGAGATAGCGATAGAGACAGCCTTAAGCGGCAATATCCAGAATATCGTCACTGAGGATGAGGCCACAGCCAAAAAGATGATTGGCTTTTTGAAGGCCAATCATTTTGGTCGAGCTACGTTTTTACCTCTTACAAGTGTGCGTGCAAACAGAAATACTAAAAATGAGGCGGCACTCGGCGAAAAGGGTGTGCTTGGCATTGCAAATAAGCTGGTGAAGTGTGATACGAAGTTTGATGAGGTTGTTGCATACCTGCTTGGCAGAGTGATTGTGGTGGACACAATTGACAATGCCATTGCGCTTGCAAAGAAAAATCACTATTCACTCCATATCGTGACTGTCGAGGGCGAGTATCTGGCACCGGGAGGATCTATGTCCGGTGGTGCGTTTAAAAATTCATCCAATCTGCTTGCGAGAAATCGTGAGATTGAGGAGCTTGAAAAGAGAGTTGATCAGACTAAGACAAAGCTTAAAGAGCTTAGAGCCAGAAAGGATGATATTGCGACTGCTATTGCGCTTGGCGAGGAGGATATAGCAGCCACAAAGACCTTGCTGCAGGAGAAGTATATTGAGCAGAACACAGCACAGATTTCTGTTGACAGGGCAGACCAGCAAAAGAAGGAGAGTGCGAATGTCTACGAGGATCTGCGCACAGAAAATTCGGAGATTGAAAAACAGCTCGAAGAGATAAATCAGGGCAAGAAGGATATCGCAGCACAGCTTGAGGCATCAAAGCAGCGTGAGGAGCAGCTTGAGAAGGAAAACAGCTCATACAGTGAGATACTTGAAAAGCAGGGAGTACTTGAGCAGGAGGCTTCACACAAGGCCGCTGCCATTTCACTGGAGCTTGCAAATATCACAAAGACGGCTGAGTTTGCTATAGAAAATATCAATCGTATCAATTCAGAGATAGAAAAATTCGATGAGCAGAAGAAAAGCCTTGTGGAAGGTGCAGCTGCTGCAAAGGATGATATTAAAAAGAAGCAGGCGGATATTGATGCAATCACACAGACCATTCTGGCATCAAAGGACAACAATTCTAAGCTTGACGAGGAGCTTAGGGAGAGCCTTACAAAAAAGGAAAAGATGTCTGAGGATTACAGAGGCTTTTTTGCCAAGCAGGAGGAAGTTTCAAAGAAACAGGCTGCTCTGGATAAAGAGCTTTTCAGACTGAACAGCCAGAGAGAGAAGCTTAAGGAGGCTTCAGAGACTCAGATCAACTACATGTGGGATGAATATGAGCTTACTCCGCATGCGGCAGCAGAGCTTAGAAATGATGCATACGATGATCTGCCTTCATTAAAGAAGCTGATTGCAGGCATAAAGGACGAAATCAGACGCCTCGGCGATGTAAATGTCAACGCTATTGAGGAATACAGGGAGATTTCAACGCGTTATGAGTTCTTGAAGGGACAGCATGATGACCTTATCGAGGCTGAAAAGACTCTGGTTGGCATCATTGATGAGCTTGACAGTGGTATGAGAAAGCAGTTTACAGAGAAGTTTGCCGAGATTCAGAGAGAGTTTGACAAGTCCTTTAAGCAGCTTTTTGGTGGTGGACATGGTTCCCTGGAGCTTGTGGAGGATGAGGATATACTTGAGTGTGGCATCAGAATCGTCGCACAGCCGCCCGGAAAGAAGCTTCAGAATATGATGCAGATGTCCGGTGGAGAAAAGGCGCTCACCGCTATTGCACTTTTGTTTGCCATTCAGGCACTTAAGCCATCACCGTTTTGTCTGCTTGATGAGATTGAGGCGGCGCTTGATGATTCGAACGTTTCGCGCTATGCAAATTATCTGAACAAGCTTACAAAGAACACACAGTTTATCGTTATCACACACAGACGTGGTACAATGGCGGCTGCGGACCGGCTATATGGTATCACGATGCAGGAAAAGGGTGTTTCCACACTCGTTTCAGTAAATCTTATAGAGAATGATCTGACACAGTAAAATTTTATTTATGGAGAGTTGAAATGGAAGAAAAAGAAAAAAAGCCGGGCTTTTTTAAGAGGCTCGTTTCAGGACTGACAAAGACCAGAGACAATATCGTTTCAGGCATAGATTCACTTTTCAGTGGATTTTCGCATATAGATGATGATTTTTATGAGGAGCTTGAGGAAATTCTCATCATGGGAGATCTCGGAGTGAGAGCTACAGAGAGTATCATCGAGGATCTGCAGAGGAAGGTGAAGGAACAGCACATCAAGGAGCCGGCAGAGTGCAAGGAGCTTCTGATTGAGAGCATCAAGGAGCAGATGAAGGTGGAGGAGACCGCCTACAGATTTGAAAATGAAAAATCTGTTGTGCTTGTAATCGGTGTCAACGGAGTAGGAAAGACTACCACTGTCGGAAAGCTTGCAGGAAAGCTTAAGGAACAGGGCAAGAAGGTTGTTATTGCAGGTGCCGATACTTTCAGGGCGGCAGCAGGCGACCAGCTAAAGGAATGGGCAAACCGAGCCGGAGTTGATATGATTGGCGGTGCCGAGGGTGCTGACCCGGGAGCTGTTGTATATGATGCAGTTGCAGCTTCAAAGGCCAGAAACGCAGATGTGCTTCTTGTGGATACAGCCGGAAGACTCCACAACAAAAAGAATCTGATGAATGAGCTCGGAAAGATTAATAAAATCCTGGAGAGTGAGTATCCGGATGCGTACAGAGAGACACTCGTCGTGCTTGATGCGACTACAGGCCAGAATGCACTGGTTCAGGCGAGAGAGTTTTCTGATGTGGCAAAGATTTCGGGCATCGTGCTTACTAAGATGGATGGTACGGCAAAGGGCGGTATCGCTGTAGCGATACAGTCGGAGCTTTCAGTGCCGGTCAAGTATATCGGAGTCGGTGAGACCATCGATGATTTGCAGAAATTTGATTCGGACGAGTTCGTGAATGCATTGTTTGACACCAAAACGGAATAATTTGAGAATATCTTTGAGCGTATAAGTTATATTGTATATAATAATCTGATATATCAGTTTATATATATCTGTACGGAATTTTTGGTATAATATAATGAAAAATAACTATTCAGAACCACTGAGAACAATGCATTTTTGCGAATAATGTGTGGGTGGGTATGAATAGTTATACCGAAGAATGAAAGGGAGAAACAAATATGCTGACATTAGATAAATTTGAAGAAGCAAGTGAGAAGGTCAAGGAGGTCACCCTTGAGACAAAGCTCATTTACAGCGATTTTTTAAGTGACCAGACAGGCAATAAGGTATATCTGAAGCCTGAAAATATGCAGTTTACCGGAGCTTACAAGGTCAGAGGTGCGTACTACAAGATAAGCACACTCACAGATGAGGAGAGGGCAAAGGGCCTCATCACAGCATCTGCAGGAAACCATGCGCAGGGTGTTGCGTATGCTGCAAAGTGCTATGGCTGCAAGGCTGTCATCGTGATGCCTACCACCACACCTCTTATCAAGGTAAACCGTACAAAGAGCTACGGCGCTGAGGTAGTGCTTTATGGAGATGTGTATGATGAGGCATGTGCCAAGGCATATGAGCTTGCAGAGAAAGAGGGCTACACATTTATCCATCCGTTTGATGATTTAGCTGTCGCAACAGGACAGGGAACTATTGCTATGGAGATATTCAAGGAGCTTCCGCTTGTTGAGTACATCCTCGTTCCAATCGGCGGCGGCGGGCTGGCAACAGGTGTATCCACACTTGCAAAGCTCTTAAATCCAAAGATTAAGGTTATCGGAGTGGAGCCGGCCGGTGCCAATTGTATGCAGGAGTCATTTAAGAATGGAAAAGTGACCACTTTACCAAGCGTAAATACCATTGCAGACGGAACAGCGGTAAAGACACCGGGCTCAAATATTTTCCCATACATAAAGAAAAATCTTGATGATATTATCACAGTGGAGGATGACGAGCTTATCGTGGCCTTCCTTGACATGGTTGAGAATCACAAGATGATAGTCGAAAACTCAGGTCTTCTGACTGTAGCTGCGCTTAAGCATCTCGGAGTAAAGGACAAGAGAGTGGTTTCTATCCTAAGTGGCGGCAACATGGATGTTATTACCATGTCATCAGTTGTACAGCAGGGTCTTATTTTCAGAGACAGAATCTTTACTGTTTCAGTGCTTCTGCCGGATAAGCCGGGCGAGCTTGCCAAGGTTGCACAGACTCTTGCAGATGTACAGGGCAATGTAATCAAGCTGGAGCATAACCAGTTTGTTACTACAAACAGAAGTGCGGCTGTCGAGCTTCGCATCACGCTTGAGTGTTTTGGTACAGAGCACAAGGAGCAGATTATTGCTGCGCTCGAGAAGAAGGGCTATAAGCCAAGAATTGTACGCACTATGATATAAAAATAAAAGTATCAAGTATTTTTACTTGACACCGGGCAAACTATGTGTTATTCTACCTTAGGTTCGAGGGAAAAAGAGGATACTTGATATGGAAGAAAAACTTGAACAGGCATATTTATATGATTTCTACGGTGAGCTTTTGAATGAGCATCAGCGTCAGGTATATGAGGATTTTGTCTTCAATGATTTGTCACTCGGTGAGATTGCATCCGAGGAGGGGATTTCCCGTCAGGGTGTTGCCGATCTGATTAAGAGATGCAATAAGAAGCTGCTTGACTATGAGGCAAAGCTGCATCTTGTTGAAAAGTTCATGTCCATAAAGAGTGACATACGAAGGATTCATGAGCTGACAAATGATTTTAAGAAATCACATAATGAGCTATTAATGAATGAAATCGAAGCTATTTCGAATCAGATACTAGAGGAGCTGTAATATGGCATTTGACAGTTTATCAGAAAAACTGCAGAACGTTTTTAAGAATCTCCGCAGCAAGGGAAAGCTTACTGAGGATGATGTAAAGGCTGCTCTTAAAGAGGTTAAGATGGCACTCCTTGAGGCCGATGTTAACTTCAAGGTTGTTAAGCAGTTCACAAAGAGTGTTCAGGAGAGAGCAATCGGACAGGATGTCATGAATGGTCTCAATCCCGGTCAGATGGTCATCAAAATCGTAAACGAAGAGATGATTAAGCTTATGGGCTCTGAGACAACAGAGATTGCTTTCAGGCCGGGCAAGGAGCTTACCGTTATCATGATGGTAGGTCTTCAGGGAGCCGGTAAGACAACCACCACAGCAAAAATTGCCGGAAAGCTTAAGAGCAAGGGCAAGAAATCACTGCTTGTAGCCTGTGATGTATATCGTCCGGCTGCGATTGAGCAGTTAAAGATAAATGGTGAGAAGCAGGGCGTTGAGGTTTTCTCAATGGGTGATAAAAACAAGCCTGCTGACATCGCAAAGGCTGCTGTGGAGCACGCCAAGAAAAACGATTTCAATGTTGTTATCATCGATACTGCCGGACGTCTTCATATTGATGAGGATATGATGGCAGAGCTTATTGAGATAAAAGAAGCTACTGATGTTTTCCAGACCATCCTCGTGGTAGATGCCATGACAGGTCAGGATGCGGTAAATGTAGCAGGTACCTTTGATGAAAAGATAGGAATTGACGGAGTTGTCATCACAAAGCTTGATGGTGACACCAGAGGTGGAGCGGCACTTTCAATCAGAGCCGTTACAGGAAAGCCGATACTATACGCAGGTATGGGCGAGAAGCTTTCAGACCTTGAGCAGTTCTATCCGGAGCGTATGGCTTCAAGAATCCTCGGCATGGGCGATGTGCTTTCCATGATTGAGAAGGCGCAGGAGAACATTGATGAGGAACAGGCCAAGAAGCTTGAGCAGAAGATGCGCAAAAATGAGTTTGATTTTGAGATGTACCTTGATTCGATGAGTCAGATGAAGAAGATGGGCGGTCTTTCAAGCGTGATGGGCATGATGCCGGGCATGGGTATCGGTGGAGGCAAGATGCCGGATATTGATACAGATGAAGCTGAAAAGGGCATGGCCGCACAGAGGCAATCATCTATTCCATGACACCTGAGGAAAGACGAAATCCAAAGCTTCTTAATCCAAGCCGCAAGGCTCGTATAGCAAGAGGAGCAGGTGTGGATGTATCAGAGGTCAACAGACTTGTAAAGCAGTTTGAGCAGACAAAGAAGTTCATGAAGCAGATGCCCGGTATGATGGGCGGAAAGAAGGGACGCCGTGGAGGCGGTGGTCTTGGAGGCTTATTCAAAGGACTTCCGTTTTAATGGATTTCATTAAAGAATTTCATGTTTTGTTAACAAAAGTATTTATTTTACTTTTGATATATATTATTCAATAAACCTATGAGGAGGTGAAACAAAATGGCAGTAAAGATCAGATTAAGAAGAATGGGACAGAAGAAAGCTCCTTTCTATAGAATCGTAGTTGCAGACTCTAGATCACCAAGAGATGGAAGATGCATCGAGGAGATCGGAACATACGATCCAACTAAGGATCCTAGCGAGTATCATGTAAATGAGGAATTAGCTAAGAAATGGTTATCAAACGGCGCACAGCCAACTGAGACAGTAGCTAGAATCTTCAAGAGTGCTGGTATCGAGAAATAGGATAAAGAGGTGGCGTAATGAAAGAATTAGTTGAAGTAATTGCAAAATCTTTAGTTGATTATCCGGATGAGGTTAATGTAACTGAGACCGAAAACGAGAAAGCAATTGTTTTGGAATTACGTGTTGCACAGTCTGACATGGGCAAAGTGATCGGCAAGCAGGGACGTATTGCTAAGGCTATTCGTTCAGTTGTTAAGGCCGCAGCCTCTAAAGAAGACAAAAAGGTTATTGTTGAGATAGTACAGTAACATAAAGGCATCTCTTATGAGATGCCTGTTTTTTTATAATTTAAAGTAACTATTCAAGGTGGAGACAGAGAATGGAAGATTTACTACAGGTAGGTGTAATTACGAGCACACACGGCATTCGCGGTGAGGTAAAGGTGTTCCCAACCACTGACGATGCTGCCCGTTTTAAAAAGCTTAAAAATGTCATTCTGGATAATGGCAAAGAGCGCAGGGATTTGGAAATAACTTCTGTCAAATTTTTCAAGAACCAGGTTATCTTGAAATTTAAGGGCATAGATGATATAAATGATGTAGAAAAATATAAAAAGGCACCTCTTTTTGTGACAAGGGAAAATGCGGTGCCGCTTGAGGAAAACGAGTACTTTATAGCTGATCTTATCGGGCTTTCCGTCACATCAGACGAAGGAGAGGAGCTTGGAGTCATAGCTGATGTGCTCCAGACCGGTGCCAACGATGTGTACGTTGTTAAGAAAGCCGGTGCAAATGATCTGCTGATTCCGGCAATAAAGGATTGTATACTGGACGTTGATGTGGAAAATGGCACGATGAAGGTGCATCTGCTGGCAGGTTTGAGATAGCTGCATCTCAAACTGCAAAAACCGTAAAATGAGATATAAAATTGAACAAAATCATACATTTTAAATCGTAAAACTGTAAAACAGGATGATAACAGGAGATATAGGAAATGAGATTTCATGTGCTGACCTTATTCCCACAGATGATAGAACAGGGACTGTCAGAGAGTATCACAGGCAGAGCTTTAAAACAGAATATTATATCACTCAATACTGTAAATATCAGGGATTTTGCGCACAATAAGCACAATAAGGTTGATGATTACACATATGGTGGCGGTGCAGGGATGCTTATGCAGGCAGAGCCGGTGTATCAGGCTGTGCGCAGTGTGGTGAGTCAGATCAATAAATGTAATCAGGTCCACTCAGGTGATAATTCAGAGAAAAATATCGCCGATGAAAATATATTATATGAAAATACATCATATAAAAATACAGCAGAAGAAATAAAAAATCACAATGCTCGTCTGATTTACGTTACTCCACAGGGCCGCGTGTTCAACCAGCAGATGGCAGCAGAATTTGCAAAGTGTGATGACCTCATTTTTCTATGTGGACACTATGAAGGTATTGACGAGCGTGTGCTGGAGGAGACGGTAACGGATTATGTCTCTATCGGTGACTATGTTCTAACAGGCGGAGAACTGCCGTCGATGGTAATGATAGATGCGATTTCACGTCTGGTTCCCGGGGTGCTGCACAATGACATTTCGGCAGAGACAGAGTCGTTTCATGGCAATCTGCTCGAATACCCTCAGTATTCACGTCCTGTTGAGTGGCATGACAAAAAGGTGCCTGATGTACTCATGTCAGGCAATCAGAAAAAGATAGATGCATGGCGCCTTGAAAAATCTATTGAGCGCACAAAGGAGCGCAGACCGGATTTGTATGCCGGGTTTAAAAGACTTGATAAATGCAGAGAGTTTCTTATGAAAAATAAACTGCTTCATATTGATATGATAGAGCTTATAAACAGGGGCTGCGCCGAGATACTGTTTGAGGCAGATGGCGAATATCTGCTTCGGGACATGGTCTCAAAGGTATGCTTTCATACAAGGCCGGATGAGGGCGGGTCGAAGCTTATTGATTTGGTGCAGGAAAATGTCACAAAGTCTGTTGATAAATACAGCAGTCAGCATATTCCAGAAAACGTTACAGATCAGATTGTAAATGGCATAGTGCTTCATCAGCAAAGGTATGTTGAACTTTTTAAAGCAAATGGCTTTAATGAGACTGTAGAATGCAGGCAGGCTGTGTATACAAACAAAGAAAAGCTATCTGTCAGCGGACTGTACAGACCGGATGGAAAGCCGATGCCGAATGGCTTAATTATAAGAAAGCTGGATGCAGCTGATATACAGGAGGCTGCGCCAATGTACCCGGGCTTTGACAATCCTGACTATATTGTAGACAGGATAGAGGTAGGGGCAGTCTATGGAGCTTTTTTTGGTGATAATACTGCTAATGATACCATTAATACCCTCGCGGGAATTATCGGAATCCATGAGGAGGGCAGCATAGGCATGCTCTATGTAAAGCCGCAGTACAGGCATCAAAAGCTTGCCACAGCACTTGAAACATATGCTTTCAACAGGGCACTGGAGAATGGATGGATACCATATGGACAGATAATCGTGGGCAATGAGGCATCTATGAAGCTGCAGGAGAGTATGGGATTGCATTTTTCAAAATCATCCGTATACTGGATGGCTAAAAATAATGTATAAGGTAGGCAGAAAGATAGTAAAAAATACTTGCAAATCCCATGAATCTGTGGTAAAGTACCAATGTTGTGAATAAAAGAGATGGTCCTCTGTTGTGAAAATAGTAGTAGCATTAAGAACGTCAAAATAATTAGGAGGTCACAAAATGAACGCAAGTGAAATTATTAAGAGCATCGAGAATGAGCAGTTAAAGGCCGAGGCACCTGAGTTTTCTGTAGGAGATACTGTAAAGGTATACGGAAAAATCAAAGAGGGTAACCGTGAGCGTATCCAGGTATTCGAGGGAACAGTAATCAAAAAGCAGAACGGATCAAACCGTACAACATTCACAGTTAGAAAGCTTTCTAACGGTGTAGGTGTTGAGAAGACATGGCCACTCCACTCACCAAACGTAGAGAAGGTTGAGATTGTACGTAAAGGTAAAGTACGTCGTGCTAAGCTTTACTACTTAAGAGACCGTATCGGAAAAGCTGCTAAGGTTAAAGAGCTTGTAAAATAATATTTTTACGCGAAAGAGACCATTTTCTGCGAGCAATCGTATGAGAATGGTCTTTTTAGTTTTCAGGGTTACAGCTTGCAACAAACATGAAAACAATATATAATTAAAATTACGCAATAAAATATTAGTTAGCAAGAGGTGTAAGATGTCCAGAAGACGAGCAGGACTTAGCTTTAGAAGGCAAAGAAGAAAATTTAATCTGCCATTGTTCAGGGAAATTGTTTCGTGGGTAGTGGAGCTGATTGTAGTGATAGGCCTGGCATATGTGCTGGTGTCATTTTTCGGTATACGTACAAATGTGGTGGGCCAGGCTATGGAGCAGACATTGGAGAATGATGATAATATTCTTGTGAACAGGTTTGCATATATCATGTCAAAGCCAAAGGCAGGAGACGTGATAGTATTTCTGCCAAACGGAAATAATAAGTCGCATTATTATGTCAGGAGAGTGGTAGCAGTGCCGGGAGATACTGTTCAGATAAAGGACGGCGCACTGTACGTGAATGATGAGCTGTACAAGGAATCAACGGACGTTGCATCAATGGAGGATGCAGGGCTTGCCTCAGATCCTATAGAGCTTGAAAAGGACGAGTATTTTGTACTTGGAGACAATCGAAACAACAGTGAGGACAGCCGCTATGCCAATATTGGCAATGTAAAGAGAGACTATATCATCGGCAAGGCATGGTTTAGGTTTTCAGGCCTTGGAAGCTTTGGAACCATCAAGTAGCAATAGTTATAACATATATAGATAAAGGACAGGTGAATTATGAATTTTCAGTGGTACCCTGGGCATATGACCAAGGCAAAGCGTCAGATGCAGGAGGATATTAAATTAATAGATCTGGTTATAGAGCTTGTGGATGCAAGAATTCCGCTATCCAGCCGTAATCCGGACATTGATGAGCTTGGAAAAAACAAATACAGGCTCATTCTGATGAACAAGGCAGATCTGGCCGATAAGGAGCGCACCAGGGAGTGGAGTGCATTTTTCAAGGAAAAGGGCTTTTTTGTAGTCAGTCTTGATGCTAGAAGCAAGTCAGGCATGAAGAGCATCACAGATATCGTGATGGAGGCCTGCAAGGAAAAGATTGAAAGAGATCGAAAGCGTGGTATCAAAAACAGACCGGTAAGAGCTATGGTTGTGGGTATTCCAAACGTCGGAAAGTCCACATTTATCAACTCATACGCCGGAAAAGCCTGTGCCAAGACAGGAAACAAGCCGGGAGTGACAAAGGGCAAAAGCAGTGGATCAGGCTCAATAAAAGTGTTGAGCTGCTCGATACCCCGGGCATACTGTGGCCGAAATTTGAAGGATCAGACAGTGGGACTTAGACTTGCGCTCTCGGTTCGATAAAGGATGAGATTTTAAATGTTGATGAGCTTGCCGTGGAGCTTGTAAAGTTCCTAAAAGCAGAGTATCCGGGACTTTTGGCACAAAGATACGATGTAAGCGAGGAAAATGATATCATAGAGCTTATAAGTGCTGTCGCTGTCAACAGAAAATGCCTTTCAAAGGGAGGAGAGCCTGATTACAGCAAGGCGGCTGCACTCATCATAGATGATTTCAGAAGCGGTAAATTAGGCCATATCACTTTGGAGAGACCGGAGATATAGAAGAATAGTTACGAAGAATAGACGATAGGACAAGGATATGTCAGCAGAAAAAATAGGCGATATTAAGGAACAACTGAAAAGCATCACAGATTCACAGCTTGCACAGTTCATTGAGGCATACGGCTCAGATGAAAGGGGCGGAGTGATTAAGCTTGTAGACAGTGCAAAAAAGCGTCTGGACAAGTATGAAAGGGAGCTTATCCGTACAGAAGGTCTCAAGAAATATGAGCGCGAGTACGCATCATATACTCATATTTGCGGCATAGATGAGGTGGGACGCGGACCGCTTGCAGGTCCGGTTGTGGCATGTGCGGTTATTCTGCCAAAGGACTGTGATATTTTATATATCAATGATTCAAAGAAGCTTACGGCTGCAAAGCGCGATGAGCTTTACGATATCATAATGGAAAAGGCGGTTTCTGTAGGAATAGGTATGGCATCGCACGAGCGGATAGATGAGATAAATATATTGCAGGCTACATATGAGGCGATGAGACAGGCAATCGGAAAGCTTGATCCGGCACCGGATTTGACACTTAACGATGCAGTCACAATCCCGGGGGTGGATATAAAGCAGGTTCCGATTATAAAGGGAGATGCCAAAAGCATATCAATAGGGGCAGCCAGTATTGTGGCTAAGGTCACAAGGGATCGGATGATGGTTGAGTATGATAGAATATATCCCGGCTATGGATTTGCATCAAACAAGGGCTATGGCTCGGCAGAGCATATCAAGGCACTAAAGGAGATAGGACCATCACCGATACACAGGGCATCGTTTATACACAATTTTATTTAATATATTACAATTGTGCGGTTTTTACGAAGATGCCTGGGCGCTGAATAGTTACACATTCTGCTAAAAACCGTCAGTTCACAATAGGAGAGAAAATGACACTTCAACAACTCAGACAGGTACTTACAATTGCAGAATCCAATTCCATGAATGAGGCGGCAAAGAAGCTTTTTGTTTCACAGCCAAATCTGTCTGCCACAGTACGAGAGGTGGAGGAGGAGCTTGGAATCACGGTATTCATGAGAAATAACCGTGGAATTACAGTCACAGCGGAGGGCGAGGAGTTTTTAGGATACGCCAAACAGGTTGTGGAGCAGTATCATCTGCTTGAGAACCGGTATCTGAATGTGGAGTCCAAAAAGAAATTCTCGGTTTCCATGCAGCACTATTCATTTGCAGTAAAGGCCTTTGTACAGCTTGCTAAAGAGGTGGGCATGGATGAGTACGAGTTTGCTGTCCACGAGACAAAGACGAAAGAGGTAATAGACAACGTAAAGAACTTAAAGAGTGAGATTGGAGTTCTTTATTTAAGTGATTTCAATGAAAAGGTTTTAAGAAAGCTTTTTAAGGAATGTGACATCGAGTTTAAAGAGCTCTTCACATGCAATACATATGTGTATCTCTGGAAAAAACATCCGCTTGCCGGCCAAAAAAAGAGATTACACTTGATGATTTGCAGGAGTACCCATGTCTGACCTTTGAACAGGGCGTGAACAATTCCTTTTATTATGCTGAGGAGATGATGAGCACGTATGAGTACAAGCGTGTCATAAAGGCTGATGACAGAGCCACAATGCTCAATCTCATGGTGGGGCTCAACGGATTTACACTGTGCTCAGGTATTATTTCTGAGGATTTAAACGGTGATGACTATGCGGCAATTCCACTTAAGGAAAGTGAAAAAATGCATATAGGCTATATCAAGCACAAGGGCACGAAGCTTAGCAAGCTCGGTGAAATATATATAGATGCGTTAAAGAATTACGAGAATAAAGTTTTATAAATGAAAAATTGTAAAAAATGAATTTAAATTAATTAAATATCGTACCATTTTTATAAGAATTTCACAGTTATATTGTTTTTTTTAAAAAACATGCATGAAAATATAGTGAAAAATCGGTTACGCAAAAGATATTTATTAAAAAAAATGACATGAATTGACGGAAAATGACGGATTATGATTTTTTTGACAAATGAATATCAGATGTTATAATAGGCGCAACAATTGATTGGCATGTGCGAAAGCACTATGTTTTAGATTATAAAGGTGGTGTTAACTATGTACAATAAGGAAACAGTAATCAGACTTAACACATTGGATGATGTTCAGGAATTTGTTGGGGCTGCTTCTAAGTGCGATTTTGACATTGATCTCAAATATAGACAGATTCTTATTGATGCGAAATCACTTCTTGGAGTGATTGGAATTGGCATACAAACAATGACTTTAAGGTCTGCTATATGGGCGATGACCAGGCATTTGATAATGTGGTTGATAAATTCACTGTAGCGTAATACAATTGAATAAGGTCCTTTGGGAGAGTTTCTTCTTGGAGCTCTCCTTCTTTTTTATGTTCAGTGTATTAAAAATATCTGGAGTTAGACTGAAAATATTGCCGGAACACAAAACCGTTGACATAATCCGGAATATGCAGGGAGAGTACATGACAGAAGCTGGAAATAACTATAGTGAAAAGAAAACACAATTACATATTTCGGTCAGAAACCTTGTGGAATTTATTTTCAGGGAGGGTGACATAGACAACCGGTCATCCAGAGCTATGAGTGCCGATGCCATGATGGAGGGAACACGCATTCACAGGAAAATCCAGGGCAGCATGGGGAAGGAGTATCAGGCAGAGGTGCCGCTTTCACTTGTTGTTGAAGGTGATTTGTATGAGCTGACTGTCGAGGGCAGGGCAGATGGCATCTTTACGGAGGATGGAAAGTGTTTTGTTGATGAGATTAAGGGAATGTACAGAAAGGTTGAGCTGTTTGAAAAGCCGGTTTTTGTGCACCGTGCGCAGGCTATGTGCTATGCATATATTTTTGCTCTGCAAAATAATATGGAAACGATAGGCATTCAGATGACCTACTGCAATCTGGAAACGGAGCAGACTAAGTATTTTCGCGAGGAGTTCTCATTTGAAGAGATAAAAAAATGGTTTGATGACCTGATGGAAGAGTATGGCAAATGGGCAACGTTTCAGTGTGAAATGAAAAATAAAAGACAGGCTTCAATCAAAGAACTCGATTTTCCGTTTGAGTACAGACCGGGGCAGAAAAAGCTTGTTTCGGATGTCTACAGGACAATTATGCGTCAGAAGCTTCTTTTTATGCAGGCTCCGACCGGTGTGGGAAAGACTATCTCTACTATTTTTCCCGGCAGTGAAGGCGGTTGGTGAGGAGCTGGCAGACAGAATCTTTTACCTGACAGCGAAGACGATCACCGCAACAGTCGCAAAGGAAACGTTTGCGCTGCTTGAAAAAAATGGTTACAGGGCAAAAACTATTCAGATAACGGCAAGGAAAAGCTATGTCCGTGTGATGAGATGGAATGCAATCCGGTAACATGTCCGTATGCAAAGGGGCATTTTGATAGAGTAAATGATGCGGTTTTTGACCTGCTTCACAGATGTGAAATGATTGAGAGGGATGATATTTTATCACAGGCGGATAGGTATACCGTTTGTCCGTTTGAGCTTTGTCTTGATACGGCTAGCTGGTGTGATAATGTCATCTGCGATTACAACTATGTGTTTGACCCGAATGTTTATCTTAAGAGATTTTTTCAGGAGGGGATAAAGGGAGATTATATTTTTCTCATTGATGAGGCTCACAATATGGTCGAAAGAAGCAGGCAGATGTATAGCGCTCAGATTTATAAGGAGGATTTCCTTACTGTGAAGCGCATTATGAAGGAGCACAGCCACCTATTGAGAAAGCGCTTGAAAAGTGCAATAAGATACTGCTTGGGATGAAGCGTGAGTGTGAGAATTACACGGTATATGATACGTTTGGCAATATGGTATTTTCCTTTATGAGGCTTATGACACTTCTGGATGAGTTTTTGCAGAAGGCTAATGAGTTTCCGGGGAAAAAGGATGTTATGGATTTTTATTTTGAGCTTCGCAATTTCCTGAACATTTATGATCTTGTGGATGAGCACTACGTGATGTATTCCGAGCTTGAGGCTGATGGCAGGTTCATGCTAAAGCTTTTTTGTGTGGACCCATCGCTTAATATACAAAAGAGGCTGGATAAGGGCAAGTCGGCTGTGTTTTTTTCGGCGACATTTTTGCCTGTAAACTATTACAAGAGCCTGCTAAGCACAAAAAAAGACAACTATGCCATATATGCTGACAGCACGTTTTGACAGCAAAAAGAGGCTGCTTGCGATGGCAACCGATGTGAGTACACGAGGTACACAAGGCGCTCAAGGAGTGAGTATGAGCGGATTGCAGGATATATTAATGCTGTTGTCACACAAAAGACCGGAAACTATATGGTTTTCTTTCCGTCATATAAGATGATGAATGATGTGGCAGATATTTACTGTGAAAAATATGCAGACGAAACAGAGCTTATGCTGCAGAAAAATAATATGTCAGAGGCTGAGAGGGAGGAATTTCTGGACAGGTTTAGTGAGGAATCGGACAGAACACTTGTGGCTTTTGGGATCATGGGAGGCATATTCGGTGAGGGCATTGATTTGAAAAACGACAGACTGATAGGTGCTATTGTTGTCGGAACGGGGCTTCCGCAGATCAGCAATGAGAGAACTATATTAAAGGATTATTACGATGCCGAAAACGGCTGTGGCTTTGACTATGCTTTCAGGTATCCGGGTATAAATAAAGTCCTCCAGGCGGCCGGAAGAGTAATCAGGACGACGGAGGACACAGGTGTCATTTTGCTATTAGATGAGAGATTCTGGCAGAGAGAATATGATTTGCTCTATCCACGCGAGTGGAATGACAGAAAGCCATGCAATATAGCAAATGTCGGAAAACTAGTTGCCGACTTCTGGGAGCAGATTTAAAAATTCCTCAGTGGATGCTGACACGGGCATTGTAGTGTTTACGGACACAACAATCTGGCGTGGAGGCATCTTTTCTTTTGTCTTCAGCACGAAAAGCTCCTTATTCTCATGGTTGATGCAGTAGTCAGGCACGAATGCTATACCCAGTCCGATTTTGGCCAGGTCTATGAGCAGATCGTTACTGCTTAGCTCAATTTCCGGAATCAGGTCAAGCTGGTGCTGTAAAAACAGATTATGCAGGAATTCACTGGTGGTGCTGTTTCGGTCGAGCATCATGATAGGATATTTATTGAGCTCGGAAAAAGCTATCTCCTGCTTGCGAAGCTTGAAATAATTGGGATTTGCCACAAAAACATCGGAAAAGTTGCATATGGTTTTCTGTCTGTATGAGTGATTGAGGTGCGAGTTTGGAAAATTCGTGACAATCAGGTCAACCTTTCTTTGCTCCAAAAGCTCCACACACTGGATAGATGTGGCATTTGTGACCTTGATAGGCACATTCGGAAACCTCTGATGGAACTGCTTTAAGTAAGGAACCAGCAGATAACGGCATATGGTATCGCTTGCGCCGATGTGAAGCTGGCCAAGTCCAAGTGTGCCTGAGTCTAAAAGTTGGCTTTCACCGCGGGCAATAAGATTCATGGCAGGCTCAATGTGCTTTAAAAGCAGGGCACCGGCTGCGGTGAGCTGTACCTTCTTTGTGCTTCTGATGAAAAGAGTCTGTCCCAGCTTCTTTTCGAGAGTCTTAATAGACTGGCTTACTGCGGACTGTGAAATAAACAGCTTCTTGCTGGCTTCAGAGAAGCTTAGGGACGTTGCCACGTAGTAAAAGACCTTGTAAAGCTCATAATTTATATCCATTTTGTTATCCTCCGTATAAATATGGTTATTTGCATCTGTTTTTATCAATGAGGGGCAAAATACCTTTTGACCCTTATATCATTATATAAGAAAACTATAATTAACGCAACTTATAAAACAAATTAAATATATTAATTATACTTATCATAACTAAAGTGTTATACTACAACCATAGTTTTAAAGTCCGATTGTGCAAAAAGCCGGACGGTAACGAATAATTGGTTACATACTCTCGAATTGAAAGGAGAACATATGAGTAACGTACGTCGTGTATATGTAGAGAAAAAACCTGACTTTGCGGTAAAGGCAAAGGAATTAAAGCATGAGATTAAGCATTATCTGGGAATCACAACTGTGGAGGCAGTACGTGTATTAATCAGATATGATGTGGAAAATATATCAGAGGAGACATACAAGAAAGCCTTGTATACAGTTTTCTCAGAGCCGCCTGTTGATGATATCTATGAGGAAACATTTGACTATGGTGATGCAAAAGTATTTACTGTAGAGTTTTTACCGGGACAGTTTGACCAGAGAGCAGATTCAGCCGAGCAGTGTGTGAAGCTTCTCAATGAGAATGAGGAGCCGATTATCAGAAGTGCTATCACATATGTGATTGAGGGTGCTATCACAGATGAGCAGTTTGCTGCTATTAAGAAGCATTGCATCAACCCTGTTGATTCGCGTGCTATCGGCATGGAAAAGCCTAAGACACTTGTGCAGGAGTTTGATGATCCTGCTGATGTCATCATATTTGACGGCTTCAAGGATATGGCAGAGGACAAGCTGAAGGAGCTTTATTTATCATTGAACCTTGCCATGACCTTTAAGGATTTTCTTCATATCCAGAATTATTTTAAGAATGAGGAAAAGCGTGATCCTTCAATGACAGAAATCCGTGTGCTCGATACATACTGGTCAGATCACTGCCGCCATACAACATTCTCTACAGAGCTTAAGAATGTCAAGTTTGACGATGGCTTCTACCGCACACCGATTGAAAATACCTACAAGGATTATCTCAATACATTTTCAAATATCTACAAGGACAGAAATGACAAGTTTGTCTGCCTGATGGATCTTGCACTTCTTGCCATGAAGAGATTAAAGGCAGAGGGCAAGCTTGATGATCAGGAAGAGTCTGATGAGATCAACGCATGCTCTATCGTGGTACCTGTTGAGGTGGACGGAAAGACAGAGGAGTGGCTTGTAAACTTCAAGAACGAGACACACAACCATCCTACAGAGATTGAGCCTTTTGGTGGCGCTGCTACATGCCTTGGCGGAGCAATCCGAGATCCTCTCTCAGGACGTACATATGTATATCAGGCAATGCGTGTAACAGGTGCAGCAGATCCTACAGTACCGGTTTCACAGACAATTGAAGGAAAACTTCCACAGAAGAAGCTTGTCAGAGAGGCAGCTCACGGATACAGCTCATATGGAAACCAGATCGGACTTGCAACAGGCTATGTCAAGGAGGTTTACCATCCAAATTATGTTGCAAAGCGTATGGAGATCGGTGCAGTTATGGGTGCGGCTCCAAGACGTGCTGTCCAGAGACTTAACTCAGATCCGGGAGATAAAATCATTCTCCTCGGAGGACGCACAGGACGTGACGGAATCGGTGGTGCTACAGGTTCATCAAAGGCACACAATACAAAGTCTACATCAGTATGCGGAGCTGAGGTGCAAAAGGGTAATGCACCTACAGAGAGAAAGCTTCAGAGACTTTTCAGAAGAGAAGAGGTCAGCCATATTATCAAGAAATGTAACGATTTCGGTGCCGGCGGAGTTTCTGTTGCTATCGGAGAGCTTGCTGACGGACTTCGCATAGAGCTTGACAAGGTACCAAAGAAATACGCAGGTCTTGACGGAACAGAGATTGCTATCTCAGAGTCACAGGAGCGTATGGCAGTTGTAGTTGCGCCTTCTGATGTTGAGCAGTTCCTTGCATACGCAAAGGAGGAAAATCTCGAGGCAACAGAGGTTGCGGTAGTTACAGAGGATCCAAGACTTGTGCTTGAGTGGAGAGGCAAAGAGGTAGTAAATATTTCTCGTGCATTCCTTGATACAAACGGAGCGCATCAGGAGACAGATGTTGAGGTTGAGATGCCTTGCGAGAGTGACAATTATCTGGACAAAATCAGCACACCTGCTGTAGCCAAGATGGTTGAGGCAGGAGATATGAAGGGTGCCTGGGAGGCAGAGCTTGAAGATCTTAACGTATGCTCACAGAAGGGACTTGTTGAGATGTTCGACGGCTCTATCGGAGCAGGCAGTGTATATATGCCATATGGTGGACGTTACCAGCTCACAGAGACACAGTCAATGGTTGCAAAGCTTCCTGTATTAAAGGGTAAATGCGATACAGTAACAATGATGGCTTACGGCTTCGACCCATATCTTTCATCATGGAGCCCATACCACGGATCTATATATGCAGTGCTTGAGTCTATCTCAAGAATCGTTGCAGCAGGCGGAGATTACAGCAAAATCCGTATGACATATCAGGAGTACTTCCGCAGAATGAATGAGGATCCAAAGCGCTGGAGCCAGCCGTTTGCAGCACTCCTCGGAGCATATGATGCTCAGATTGGCTTCGGACTTCCTTCAATCGGTGGAAAGGATTCCATGTCAGGTACCTTTAATGATATTGATGTACCGCCTACACTCGTATCATTTGCAGTTGATGTGGCAAAGGAAAAGGATATCATCACACCTGAGCTCAAGAAAGAGGGCAATCAGCTTGTTCTATTTACAATAGATAAGGATGAGTTTGATCTTCCAAAATATGATCAGGTTATGACACTTTATACAGCAATCAGAAATCTTATCCAGGATGGCGCAATTGTTTCTAGCATATGCACTTGACGGAAAAGGTCTCTTGCCGCAGCAGTATCAAAGATGGCATTTGGTAACAAGCTTGGTGTAACAATCGAGGATGAGGTAACAAGCGATACACTCTTTGCACCGGGCTTTGGTAATATCGTAGCTGAGGTTCCTGTTGATGCACTTTCAAAGGTCAGAGAGGTAATTGATGCAGCAGGTATTTCAGATGCAGCCTCTGTAGTCGGCTATGTAAACGATAAGCAGACTATCGAGTGTGACGATATGGTGCTTCCTGTTGAGGAAGCTGTCAAGGTATGGACAGCAAAGCTTGAGGGCGTTTTCCATACAAAGGCAACAGACGATACAAGCAAGGTAAATAGCGGTCTTTACGATGCAAAGAATATCTATGTATGCAAGAATAAAGTGGCTAAGCCTACAGTATTTATTCCGGTATTCCCTGGAACAAACTGTGAGTATGATAGTGCTAAGGCATTTGAAAGAGCAGGCGCTGACACAATCGTAAAGGTATTCAAGAACCTCACAGCAGAGGATATCCGTGATTCGGTTGATGAGTTTGTAAAGGCAATCGACAAATCTCAGATTATCATGTTCCCTGGTGGATTCTCAGCAGGAGATGAGCCTGAGGGATCAGCTAAATTCTTTGCAACAGCATTTAGAAATGCAAAGATGACAGAGGCTGTTGAAAAGCTCATCAATGAGAGGGACGGACTTGCACTTGGTATCTGTAACGGTTTCCAGGCACTTATCAAGCTTGGACTTGTACCATATGGAGAGATCAGACAGCAGGATGCACAGTCACCTACACTCACATACAATACAATCAACCGCCACATCTCAAAGATGGTGTATATACAAAGGTTGTTTCAAACAAGAGCCCATGGCTTGCACAGGCTAAGCTTGGTCAGACCTACTGCAATCCGGCATCACATGGCGAGGGACGTTTCGTAGCACCGAAAGAGTGGCTTGATAAGCTCTTTGAAAACGGACAGGTTGCCACACAGTATGTTGATCTTGGGACGGAAATGTATCAATGGATGAGGAGTGGAACGTAAACGGCTCATACATGTCTATCGAGGGTATCACATCTCCTGACGGAAGAATCCTCGGCAAGATGGCTCACTCAGAGCGTCGCGGCGAGTCTGTAGCAATCAATATCTACGGCGAGCAGGATATGAAGATATTCGAGAGCGGTGTGAAATACTTTAAATAATTCATAACTGAATAATTACAATATCTTATATATTTATTGGGTTATTATCTCTGCAATATAAACAATTAAGCTTCCATGGAGGTCACGGTTAGTGGCTTTCATGGGAGTTTTTATTTTGGAACCAGTGAATATGCTGACGGAAAAGAAAATAAATTGAAGATAATTAAACACGTGTGCCTGCTTGATATTTGATAGTCGCAGTGGTAAAATCAAGACTAAAATTACCGGTAGCAAATGGTTTGAAAGAAAAGAGGACATAAAACAAATGAGATTGCCACAAATAATAAACAGCCTTCCTTGAGACTGATATGTATAAATTCAGCATGGGACAGACGATTTTCCATCAGTTCACAAGCTATAAAACGACATGGACCTTCAAGTGCCGAAATAAAGACGTGCATTTTACAGATGAGATGGTCGAGGAGATAAAGGAACAGGTGCAGGCCTTCTGTCAGCTTCGTTTTACGGAGGAGGAACTTGAATATCTTGATAACATCACCTGGATAAAGGGCACATATGTTGATTTTTTAAGACTCTGGCAGCCAAGATATGAGGAGTTTACCATCACAACAGATGCACCGTGTGGGCTGGCAATCGATGCAGCCGGCACGTGGCTTATACTACGATGTATGAGATTCCGGTGCTTGCTATTGTAAATGAAGTGTACTTCCGTATGGCATATGATTATGATGTGCTGCTTAAACAGTTTAAGCGCAGGCTTGATGAGAAGGTGCGTCTGCTCGAGGAGGATACCTACAGGCTTAGCGATTTCAGTGAATTTGGACTAAGACGCCGTCTGTCTGCTGAGGCGCACAGGAGATGGCTGTAAAGGCAATCGCAGAGGTTGAGCTGCCAGCAGATTCACACTTTATTGGTACATCAAACGTATATCTTGCGAAGAAATTCAATTTAAAGCCGGTGGGAACAATGGCTCATGAGTGGATTATGTGTACAGGACAGGGCAATCACAAGCATAATCCGGCATATTCAAACTGGTACGCACTCGATGCATGGGTTAAGGAGTATGGTATATTAAACGGTATTGCGCTTACTGACACCATAACAACAGACTGCTTCCTGCGTGATTTTCAGCTCACCTATGCGACACTTTTTTCGGGAGTGCGTCATGATAGCGGAGGATCCGTACGAGTGGGGAGACAAGATGATAGCTCACTACAACAGTCTGGGAATCAATCCAAGGACAAAGACACTTTTGTTCAGCGACAGCCTGGATTTCGAGCGTGCGACTGCATTGTATGATTATTTCAAGGATAAGGCAAAGGTTGCATTCGGTATAGGAACCTTTATTAGTAACGACACTGATGAGGAAGCACTCAACATAGTTATGAAGACCACCAAGTGTAACGGCATGGATGTGGCAAAGATTTCCGACGTGGCAGGCAAGGGTATGTGCAAGAATCCGGATTATGTCGATTACCTGAACAGGTGTATTGATTACAGGATGAAGAATGATAAATGATAAATGATGGCATGAGGGGGCAAAGATATTTTGCCCCCTTTAATCATGTGATTGAATTGCAAGAAATGTGTAAACAAAACAAAAAATATATAAAATATCAGACAATTTAAAATAAAAATAAAAATTATCAAAAATATATTGACAAATAGGTGAAATTGGTGTAATCTTAAATCAACAAAAAGAGATACGAAAGGAACAAAAATAAAACACAGGAGGTACAGTCCAATGGGGATTACATAATTTAAGTCAAAGTACTATAAGGATGATTGAACGGAATATTTAAATCTGTAGGGCGAGCCGAAGAGCAGTAATCGCACAGATATATTAGCAAATAAATAATATCGTTGAAAAAGTTCTTGTAGATTAAAAGTGAAAGATAGAATCTCTCATAAGAGTTTACATAGATAATGTAACCAAAAGGAGTGATTTTATGAAGAAGGGTAGAGGTCCATAGCTAAGCTAAAAGAATAAGAATCCTGTCATAAACAGAATCAGATTTATAGCAAAGCAATATGGAAATGCCAAAACAAATTCATATAGCGAAAGCGGAGCTTGGAGGTTATACAGTGAAGCTTACGGAACCAATGCTTTAGGAGCCACTTGATGTAAAATGTAGATCAGGTGGCTCCTATTTTTGACATTTGCGAATGCATGTGAGGTTTAATAGTTAGATAGAATGACAACGTAAGCCTTTAAGGCTGGGCTATAATTTGATGAAAAGCAGGAACGCGGTTTTCAAATACTGTATAGTACATAAACCCGGCATCCTTGAGGATATTTGAAACCTTGTCAAAATCATACGCCACATGCTCGGGCTTGTGGGCATCTGCTCCGACTGTGATTATTTCCCCGCCAAGCTCATGATAGCGCTTTAGCACCGCTTCGGTCGGATTTGGGTGGCCAAGCCCGTATTTAAAGCCGGCGGTATTGAGCTCGATGCCTTTTCCCTGTGAGATAATTTCCTTTTAAAATAGCATCAATTATGTCGGCATACTTTTCATATGAATAGTATTTATTTTTGTCAGGACCGTATCTGACCACGTAGTCGATGTGACCGTACACATCAAAATCCGCTCCGGAGTGCAGATTGTCAAGTATCGATTCAAAGTATTCGGTGTAGGCTTCGTGCTCTGTCTTGCCTTTGTAAAATACAGGGTAGTATGGGTCAATGCCGTTTACCACATGGCTTGAGCCAATCACGAGGTCAAACGGATATTTTTTGGTGACCTCATTATTTTTGTCTGTAATATGAGGCTGTAAACCGATTTCAATGCCCCAGTGGATATTTACCGGGCAGTCCTTTTCTTTAAGAGCAATTGCAAGTCTTTTGATGCGCTTTTCATATGCTGCTATATCAAGGTCGAAAAGCCCGGGCTCCTCTTTATAGTCATAGTCCAGATGGTCTGTAAAGCAGATGCCGTCCAGCCCTTTGTTGATTGCTGATTTTATCATCAATACCGGGTCGGCATCGCTGTCACCCGAAAACATGCAGTGCATGTGCTGATCCCACATATAAATACCTCCGTAAAATTGATGTATTGTTGTTAAAAAACTTTATAAGTTACATGATTTATAATTGT
>SCPN01000302.1_pt1 | contig 57741 bp, 60 predicted proteins | sample 6106831 | NCBI WGS metagenome assembly SCPN01 (sample SAMN10720447, study PRJNA508395) | human gut metagenome | isolation source: Participant 1, 0 month | reverse complement strand
TGACAAAGCCGGAATGTTCCTTGAAAAGAAAGCGTCTAATCAACGCAGCATAAAGCAGCCGAATACGTTTCGATAGAAAGAGAGCTGCTATTGGCACGCCGTAACCCACCAAAGGAGGGATGATACCGGATAGCGATTCCTGCCAGCGTTCCATAAGCAGCTTACCGCAAAAACTGCCGCCATGACCTTTCTATTGTGATAATGATACTTCCGTACAGCCTTAGTCCGTGTGATGATGTAGCACCGCTGGCAAAGGGTACGGCTGGATGAGAACCATGCAGGGGTGACATTCCCATGAGCTTTAGCGAAAGCTGTTCGGCTTGCTTAGATACCATTTTGAATAAGAATTTTTCATTCAAAATCAAATAACTATTCGCAGGAAATACAATCTTAATATTACTTTTGCCATAAAACCTGATATAATATAGACAGATATTGAGGGTTCCATATCTGGTCTATGGAAAGGAGGAACATGATTACAGTAACAAAAAAAGACTTAATAGAACTGGGTTATGGGACTTCATTCGCAGCAGACATCATAAGAGAAGCAAAAAAACTTATGATTTCAAAAGGGCATACCTACTATCAGTCACGCAAACTGGACAGGGTTCCCAGAGAAGCTGTGGAAGAATTGCTAGGGATTACTTTTACTGATAAATCAAACTGATTGTACTTCTTGCACATTTATGTAAGGAGTGAAATCATGGCAAAAGACCCTATTAAGAAAGCAGAAAACGGAACTTATTATTTTAGAGCAAACTTAGGTTTTCATCCGATTACCGGAAAACAGATTCAGAAATACAAAAGCGGATTTAAGACAAAAAAAGAAGCCAGAGAAGCGTATTCAAAACTTATGCTGACATCCACAGAGGAATTAACAGAAAAGAAGCAGCAGCTATCCTTTCAGCAGTTCATTGAGGAAACTTACCTGCCTTGGTATAAAACACAGGTAAAGGAAAGCACCTATCTGAACCGCCGTTCTACCATCCAGAAACATTTTTCATACTTTTACAAAATGACGGTGGATGAAATAGAACCCATTAACGTCCAGAACTGGCAGCTTGAACTAGCAAAAGAATTTAGTCCAAACTATATCCGTATTGTACAGGGTATGCTCTCTATTGCCTTTGACAGAGCAGTTGTTCTCGGTCTTGCAAAGAAAAATCCGTCACGAATGATAGGAAACATCAAGAGCAAGAAAACAAAAGTGGATTTCTGGACACTGGATGAATTTCAAAAGGTAATTTCCCTGCTCTACAAGGGAGATTATTACGAACATTACCTTTTCATTTCATACTGGCTCTTATTTATGACCGGAATGAGAATCGGAGAAGCCGCAGCCCTGCAATGGTCGGACATCAACTTTGAAACCGGACTTTTAAGTATAACGAAGACGCTGTACTATAAAACAATGGACGAATACAAATTTGTGGAGCCAAAGACACAAGCCAGTATTCGCACTATCTATATTGACGCAGATACCGTCAAAGAATTAAAAGCATGGCAGGAAGTACAGCAGAAAGTTTTAAAGGACTGTGACCTTGTACTAAGCTATAATGGGATTCCTACCAGTAAACACACCCTCCCACGGGCATTAGAAAAACTTGCCGGATTGGCAGGCGTACACCGTATCAAGATTCATGCTCTTAGACATTCCCATGCTTCCCTGCTCATCAGTATGGGGGAAAATCCTTTACTGATTAAAGAACGGCTGGGGCATGAAAAGATACAGACCACGTTGGGAACCTACGGACATTTATATCCCAATACCAACGTGGAAGTTGCCAAAAAATTAACTGGTGTTCTCACTTATACTCCAGCAACAGCTAGTGTTGCCGATTATACCAGCAATCAGCATACCGCAATCTATCACAGAACAGTTGAATAAAAAAATGCAATCAAAATGCAATTCTAAAAGGAAAGAGCCTCAAAACCCTTGAAAATAAAGGCTTTGAAGCTCTGCTCCAACTATTCAAACTCAATCGTACCGCCAGGAAAAGCTTTTACACTTCCCCCAAAGGCGGTGCTATTATTGAGGATCATATCCTTTACAACGATCGCAGACCCATTGGCTGCGCCAAGTGTGCAGTAGGTACCATCCCCTGTGGTAATCGTACCGTTCATCAGAGTCAGTACGCCAGCGCCCTCTGCTTTGCTCCGAATCGCAATATTCTTGTTATCCCCTGTAAATGTGTGCTGGGCAAAATCTACCGTGACAGATTTTACTTCGGTGAGATCTGTATTTTCGGTACAAGTTGTACTGTCCAGCAGTTTCACTGTCTCGCCGTCCTGAGCGGCATCAATGGCCTCAGCCAAAGTGGCATAAGATACACTGTTGACCTCGGCCACAGGGCCGACCAAGTACTCGCTGTTGGCCAGCGGGCTGTCGAGACCCTCTAATTTGCAGTCATGGGAAGAAGACCCATAGCTGCAATAATACTCGGCATAAGCAGGCCAGTAATATTTTCCATCAAACCAGAATTGCCCTGTGATGGTCTTCCCGGCCATCACACAGGTGGTGTTGCCTGCTGTGTCATCGGCGGCAACCTTCGTGTTCAGTTCTACAGTGCTTGAAGGAGCCCCCGATACAAAGGTGTTGTTATCTACAACACAGCCTGTGATCTGCACATCAGCCTCTGCCGTAGACACAGACTTTCTTTGAATGTTACCCGCGAGGCCGCCCGCATCATAGACCGCATGAATGGCATTCCCGGTAGATTCACAGTTAGTGAAGGTCACCTTGACACCAGGATCAGCGCCCATGCCCAGAAGTACGCCGACCTTACCAAAGCCGTATACCTCGCTGTTGGTCACCTTCACATTGTCAAAGATAGTCGTTCCATAGGTATAGCCGACCACAATGCCGACCACGTTGTGATTAGGCTCCTCTTGACAGACACTGGCTTGGTCAAAGACAATGTCCTGGATGGTGAGTGTTCCTGTAGCATTCCAGATAAAACCAGCACCATAATTCCCGCTGAAAGATTTGCTGACCTTCATATTGTGGATGGTGTGTCCCTGACCGTCAATGGTGATGGTCCCCACATCCACCGCCGTCCAATCTGTTCCAGACAGATCAACGTCATCCAGCAGCTTTACTTCAACCTTGTTGCTGGCAGTTTTAGATGCAGCGGCCGCCGCGGTCATAGCCTCCTGGAGAGATGCGTATGCTTTAGCTTCTCCCTTAATTGTGACTTCTGCAACCGCATCAGACACCGCGGCATCCCCCGCATCCGTTCCATCCGCCTCTGTCTGGTTCCCGGCGTCCTCCGTAACCGGATCAGACTGCTCCGTAGCCGTGGCGGTCTGCTCCGTGCCGGGCTCCGTTTCTGTCTCTGCCGCAAACGCAGCAACCGGCAGCATCGTCAACAGCATACACACTGTCAGGATGCTTGCCAAAAGCTTGTTCCTCATTCCCAAACACTCCTTTTCTGTCATTTGATTTGGTCCGTCTGCCAGCCCACAAAAGCTCTTCTCTCTCCTAAGAGGAGAGGACAGCCATGGGGCTGTGTTCCATATAAATGTACCATATCCATCCAGTCTTTGCAAGGGAAACCAGGTATTTCTTTCCATTTCCAATGTTTTGCAGCCTTATCCTGCATCTTCCCACAGAACTGGACCCATTCACGCTCTGCGCCCAACGGCGCTCGAGACCCCCAGCTCCTCCCGGTATTTGGCCACAGTGCGGCGGGAGACGGCGTATCCCGCCTCCGCCAGCAGCTGGCACAGCTTCTGGTCGGAGCAGGGGCGGCTCTTGTCCTCCTCCCGGATCAGCTGGAGCAGTTGATTTTTGATCTCATGGGCGGACTGCCCCTCCCCCGCGCCCACCTCCCGCGGGAAGAAGAAGCTGAGGGGATAGACGCCCCGGGCGCACTGGAGATATTTTTCCCGCACCGCCCGGCTCACCGTGGACTCATGGATGGACAGCTCGGCGGCCACATCGGCCAGCCGCAGGGACGTCAAGCTGCCCCCGGGACTCTGGAAAAACGCCTCCTGCCGCCGGACCAGCACCTGGGCGCACCGGAGCAGGGTGGCACGGCGCTGTTCCACCGCCTGGATGGCCCACTGGGCCTGCCGGATCTTCCCGTCCAGATACTGGCGGACCTCCGGGTCCGGATCGTCCCGGTACATATCGCAGTAGAAGCGGCTGAGGCGGAGACCAGGCAGGCGGCTCTCCTGCAAATGGACCTCCAGCCCGTGCTCCCCCTGGAGCACCACCAGGTCCGGGACCAGATAGACCGGCTCCTCACGGGGGGCAAAGGCAGCCCCCGGCCGGGGATCCAGCGCCCGGATCTGCGCCTCCGCCCGGAGCACCTCCTGCCGGCTGACGCCCAGCTCCTGGGCGAGGGCCCGGTACTGCCGCCGGGCCAGCCGCTCCAGCCCCCTCTGGACGATGGCCAGGGCGGTCCCCTCCTCCCCCCTGCGCCGAAGCTGGAGCTCCAGGCACTGGGACAGGTCACGCGCGCCCACGCCCGCCGGGTCCAGCGTCTGGAGCAGGCTCAGCCCCTCCTCCAGCACCGCGGCGGGCAGTCCGGCCGCCTGGGCCAGGTTTTCCACCTTCTCCCGGAGATACCCGGCCTCGTCCAGGCAGGCCGCCAAAATGGGCTCCCCGGGCACCAGGGTGGGGGCCTGGCTGCGCTCCAGCTGCCGGGACAGGTGGAGCAGAAGGGTGTCCTCCAGCCCGCCGTCCGTCCCGACCCGGGCCAGCGGATCCAGCTCCTCCCGCTCCGCCGCGACGTACTGCCGGTTCTGGTTGTCCTGGTCGGCCAGCGACTGCATCCGCCGCCACAGCTCCTCCCCCTCGTCCGGCCGCTCCTCCGGCTCGGACAGCTCGGCGGCGGGGTTCTCCTGAACCAGCTCCTGCAAATATGCCTCCAGCTCCTGGGTGCTCATTTGCAGGATCTCCATGGACTGGAGCATCTGCGGCGTCAGTTTCAGTTCCTGTTTTTGGGTCATCTCCAGCTTCACCGTGATCCCCCTCCTCGTCCGTCGAATCGCCTCATCTACCTCAGGCGAATTTCTTCATTTTTTACAAAAACAACAAATCAAGTATAGCATATCGCAGCGAAAAGCGCAAGGAAGAGGCGGTCTGCCGACCATTCACCGTCAACAACGCCCCACATTCTTTTGGCGTCTTTTCCCCCTGCGGAGGACGTGTCCTTATGCAACTTTAATGTGAGCGGCGGTTTCTTTATCGCTTCATAATCTCTCACATGGTACGATCAGCACAGGAATGAAAAAGGTCGTGGACCAGTGCCGCAGGAGGACAGAGCGATGGAACAGATCCAGAAGCCGGAGGCCCGCTCCCCTTGGAGCAGAGGACCCGCAGAAACAACCGGAGTTCTGAAGATATTCTTCGGATATGCTGCGGGAGTTGGAAAAACATACGCCATGCTGGAGGCCGCCCATCAGGCCCAAAAAGAGGGGATCGACGTTGTCGCCGGCTATATCGAGCCCCACGCCCGGCCGGATACCCTGGCACTGCTGGAGGGGCTTGAGACGCTCCCTCCGGCAGCGATCAACTACCGGGGGATCCGGCTGCGGGAGTTCGACTTGGACCTGGCGCTTCAACGGAAGCCCCAGCTGATCCTGGTGGATGAACTGGCCCATACGAACGCGCGGGGCAGCCGTCATACCAAGCGGTACCAGGATGTGGAGGAATTGCTGCGGGCCGGGATCCACGTCTACACCACAGTCAATGTGCAGCATTTGGAGTCGCTGCACGACCTGGTATCCTCCATCACCGGGATTGAGGTCAGCGAACGGATCCCGGACCGCATCTTTGACCGGGCGGATCAGATCGAACTGGTGGACATTGAGCCGGACGAACTGATGAAGCGCCTACAAGCAGGGAAGGTCTATCGAGAGCGCCAGGCAAAACAGGCTCTTTCCAACTTTTTCACCGCAGACAACCTGAGAGCTTTACGGGAGATCGCCATGCGCCGGACAGCAGACCAGCTGAACCACGCGGCGGTACAGGAGGGAAACGGGATCAGCGCCCGGGCGGGTGAACATATTTTGATCTGTCTCTCCTCCGCACCATCCAATACCAGAGTGATCCGAACCGCCGCCCGGATGGCGGAGGCCTTCCACAGCGGCTTTACAGCCCTGTTCGTGCAGACTCCGGAGACGAAAGAGCTGTCCGGCGAGAACCTGAGTCGCCTGCGCAGCAATCTGCATCTTGCGGAGCAGCTGGGGGCGCAGATCGCCACCGTATATGGAACGGACCCCGCCGTACAGATCGCGGAGTATGCGCGGGTCAGCGGCGTCACCAAGATCGTCATGGGCCGAATCAACCACAAGCAGGCTTTTCCGTTTGGAAAGAAAAGTCTGGCAGACCGCCTGATCGAATTGACCGATCTGGATGTGTACATCATCCCAGACCACCAGCCCCGGTATAAAAAGCCGCACGGAACACCGCATCCGCCCAAATTCCGCTTCACCTGGAACGATACTGGCGTGATGTTGGGCACGCTGCTGCTCTCGACCGGAATGGGCTTTCTGTTCCACAGCGCCGGATTCAGCGAGTCGAACATCATCACCGTTTATATCCTCGGCGTACTGCTCACCGCGGTCTGGACCAGCGGTTATTTTTATGGAGCGCTGGCCTCTTTTCTGAGTGTCGCTGCCTTCAATTTCTTTTTTACCGAACCGCGATTTTCCTTTCAGACCGATGATTCCAGCTATCCGGTCACCTTCCTCATCATGCTGTTCTCCAGCATAATGGCAAATTCTCTGGCGACCCGGGTCAAGGAGCAGGCGCGCCTTGCGGTAGAAAAAAGCTACTATACAGAGCTGCTTTTGGAGAGCAGTCAAAAATTACAGCAGAGCCAGACAGAGTTGGACTGCCTTCGCATGACCGCGGAACAGCTCAGCCGGCTGTTTGACCGGCCAGTCCTCTATGCGCTGAGCCGGGGGGACGCAGAGCTGTCCTTTCGGGCAGAACCGCCTGAAGCCTCCCCACTTCTTTCCCAGCTTGGGCTGGAGGAGTTGGGCGTAGCCAAGTGGGTGCAGAAAAACAACCGGCACGCTGGGGCAACCACCCACACACTGCCAGACTCCAAATGGCTGTTCCTCTCCGTGCGGGGAACCCGGGGCGTGATGGGCATCGTCGGAGTCCCCATCGCAGGGTACCGGATCCCGGACGCCTTTGAAAAGAACCTGATGATCGCCATATTGAGCCAGTGCGGCCTCAGCCAGGAGCGCATCCGCTTACAGGATGCTCACGCTTCCGCCGCTCCGCCGTCATAAGCGGAGCGGCGTTCATTCATCCTTAATGCCGTTTGTATTTTCTTAATCCCCGCTTATCACAAAATGCTGTATGCTGGGAAGGAAGAACAGGCAGGATGCGTTTATCCGGGCGGAGAAGCTGCGGCTCTCCGCGGCGCCCTGACGCCCCGGCATCCGCATCGCCGAAAGGAGTATTTTGCAGTATGGATTTTTTTATGGCAGGGACGCTGTGCGTCAGCTTTGGCCTGGTCTGGCTTCTGGTCCGCTGGTGTCAAAAACAGCTGGACGATCCAGACACCTGAACGGTGCGGAAAGGAGGTTGTAACTGTGCTGTTACTAGGAATCATCGTTTTGCTGCTGTTCGGATATTTGGTTTATGCATTGACACATCCGGAGCGCTTTTGAACCCGCAGGCGCGGTCATTGTTTAGGAGGAGTTTGATATGTTACAGCTGGTCCTGACAGGGGTCCTTTATTTGATCCTTGTCATTCCGGTAGGGCGCTATCTTTATCACATCGCCGCCGGGAAGCACACCTTCGCCGACCCGGTATTGGACCGGATCGACGGCGTGATCTACAAAATCGTCGGCGTTGAACCACACAGAGGCATGAACTGGAGGCAGTACGCACTGGCATTGATCGGCACCAACGCCGTGATGATCGCCATTGGCTACCTGATCCTGCGTATCCAAAGCATTGGGATCTTCAACCCCAACCATATTGGAAGCATGGAGCCGTCGCTGGCCTTCAACACCATCATCAGTTTCATGACAAATACGAACCTTCAGCACTACTCCGGTGAGTCCGGCCTGAGCTACTTGAGCCAGATGCTGGTCATCACCTTTATGATGTTTGTCTCCGCTGCCAGCGGCTACGCCGCTTGTGTAGCCTTTATCCGGGGCGTGGCCGGGAAAACAAAGGACAACGTTTGTAACTTCTTTTCCGATCTGGTTCGGATCACCACCCGGGTGCTCCTGCCCTTTTCCCTGGTGGGCGGCCTGCTTCTGGTCTGGCAGGGCGTGCCGCAAACCTTCTCTGAAAACATCGTCGTGGAGACCTTGGAGGGAACTTTTCAAGTGTTGGCCACCGGCCCCGTGGCAGCACTTGAAATCATCAAGCACCTGGGCACCAACGGCGGCGGCTTCTTTGGGGCCAATTCCAGCACGCCTATGGAGAATCCCACCATCCTGTCCAACCTGATTGAGCTCTATTCCATGATGCTGCTGCCCGGCGCCTGTGTCATCACCTTCGGAAAGATGGTGGGCGATGGCCGCCGCACACATCAGGAGAGCAAAAAGCCGGAACATGCCCTGCCTGCACACCGGGAAGGGATGACCGCCCGACTGTTCGGAGCGGAGGGGCGCAGCATCTTCCTGGCCATGAGCGTTCTGTTCGTCATAGGATTGAGCCTCTGCTTCTGGGCCGAGTCTCAGGGCAATCCGGCGCTGGCGGAAGCCGGTCTCAGCCAGTCCATGGGCAGTATGGAGGGCAAGGAGGTCCGCTTTGGTGTTGCACAATCGGCACTATTCACCACGGTGACTACATCCTTTACCACCGGAACCATCAACAATATGCATGATACCCTGACGCCTCTGGGCGGGCTGGTTCCACTTCTGCATATGATGCTCAACTGTGTATTCGGCGGCAAAGGCGTTGGCTTGATGAACATAATCCTGTATGCGATCCTGTCTTTATCTGCGGACTGATGGTGGACACCCCGATATCTGGGCAAAGATCGAAGGCAGGAGATGACTCACAGCCCTGGCCATCATCATCCATCCTTTGCTGATCCTGGTCTGGCGCGCTGGCGGTGGCCACCTCCGCCGGACAGGCAGGGATCAGCAAATCCAGGCTTTCACGGCCTGACCCAGGTGTTGTATGAATACGCCTCCTCCGCAGCCAACAACGGCTCCGGCTTTGAAGGACTGGCGGACAATACATACTTCTGGAATATCACCACCGGCCTCGTCATGTTCCTGGGGCGCTATCTGCCTATTGTGCTCCAGCTTGCCATTGCAGGCTCGCTGATGAAGAAAAGCTATGTGAATGAATCTGCTGGCACCCTGCAAACCAGCACGGTCAGCTTTTCCGTGATTCTGGTATTTGTGGTCTACATCTTTGCCGCGCTGACCTTCTTCCCGGCGCTGGCTCTGGGCCCCATTGCGGAGCACCTGACTCTTTGGGGCTGAGGAGGACTGTTCAATATGAGCAAAAAACAAAGCAAAAAGCTGCTGACACCCGAGATCCTGAAGCAGGCGCTTCTTGGAGCGGTCAAAAAGCTGGACCCCAGGTATATGATCAAAAACCCTGTCATGTTTGTGGTGGAGGTCGGCTTTTTCATCACATTGCTGCTGACCATAGTACCGGGATTGTTCGGCGAAACAGACAGCAGCCTGCGCACTTACAACCTGATCGTCTCCGTCATCCTGCTGGTCACCGTGCTCTTCGCCAATTTTGCTGAGTCCGTAGCGGAGGGGCGGGGCAAGGCACAGGCCGCCAGTCTGAAAAAGACGCAGAAAGACACCGTGGCCCATCGTCTGGATGAACATGGGGATGAGACCATCGTCTCCTCCAGCGAGCTGAAGAAAGGCGATGTCGTCATGGTGACGGCCGGAGAGGTCATCCCCAGCGACGGTGAGGTCATTGAGGGCATCGCCAGCGTGGACGAATCCGCCATCACCGGCGAATCCGCTCCGGTGGTCCGGGAGAGCGGCGGCGATTTCTGTTCCGTTACCGGCGGCACCACGGTGGTGTCCGACTGGCTGAAGATCCGCATCACCTCCGACCCCGGCAACAGCTTCCTGGACCGGATGATCGCACTGGTGGAGGGGGCTTCCCGGAAAAAGACTCCCAATGAGATCGCACTGAGCACCCTGCTGATCTCCCTGACCATCATTTTCCTCATCGTGATCGTCACCCTGTACCCCATCGGCAAATACTGCGGGGTCCAGCTGCCTCTGTCCACACTGATCGCCCTGATGGTCTGCCTTATCCCCACCACGATCGGCGGGCTGCTGTCCGCCATCGGTATCGCCGGTATGGACCGGGTCACCCGGTTTAATGTGATCGCCATGTCCGGCAAGGCCGTGGAGGCCTGTGGCGATGTGGATACCATGATCCTGGACAAGACAGGCACCATCACCTTCGGCAACCGGCTGGCGGCGGATTTCCTGCCGGTAGATGGCGCAGACCGCTCGGAGCTGATCCGCTGCGCCGCATTGACCAGCCTCCACGATGACACGCCGGAAGGCAAATCCACCCTGGATCTGGCACGGCGCATGGGGGATTGCAGCCAGGAGGCGCCCGGTTCCACGTTCCTTGACTTTACCGCCCAGACCCGCATGAGCGGCGTTGACCTGCCGGACGGCAGGGCGGTCCGCAAGGGCGCCGCAGATGCCATCGAACAGTATGCCCGGGCGCAGGGCGGCAGCATCCCCTCGGATCTCCACACCATTGTGGAGCAGGTTTCCTCACTAGGCGGCACGCCGCTGGCAGTGTGCGAAAATGACAAGATCCTGGGCGTCATCTACTTGAAGGATACGGTCAAGCCCGGCATGGCAGAACGCTTTGAGCGCCTGCGGGCCATCGGCATCAAGACCATCATGTGTACCGGCGACAACCCCCTCACCGCCGCCACCATCGCGAAGGAGGCCGGTGTGGACGGCTTTATCGCCGAGTGCAAACCGGAGGATAAGATCCGCGTGATCAAACAGGAGCAGGCAGAGGGCAAGATCGTCGCCATGACCGGAGACGGCACCAACGATGCGCCTGCACTGGCCCAGGCCAATGTGGGTCTTGCCATGAACTCCGGCACCACCGCGGCTAAGGAGGCCGCCAACATGGTGGATCTGGACAGCGACCCCACGAAGATCCTGGAGGTGGTGGAGATCGGCAAGCAGCTTCTGATCACGAGAGGGAGCCTGACCACCTTCTCCATTGCCAACGACATTGCCAAGTATTTTGCAATCATCCCGGCCATGTTCATGGCGGCAGTCCCTCAGCTGGGCGTGCTGAACATCATGGGGCTGGCGACACAGAACAGCGCCATCCTTTCTGCATTGATCTTCAACGCCATCATCATCCCCTGCCTGATCCCGCTTGCCATGAAGGGCGTCAAATACCGTCCCATGTCCTCCGGCAAGCTGCTTGGGCGAAATATGCTGATCTATGGCCTGGGCGGCGTCATCGCCCCCTTTGTGGGAATCAAACTGATCGATCTGCTCATTGCTCCTATTTTAGTGTTGCTAGGTATCTAAGGAGGTCCCTTACCATGAACGAAGCATCCAATCATACCGCATTCTTTCGCGGGCTGCGTCAAATGTTCGGCGTGACCTTGATCCTGCTGCTTCTCTGCGGCTTTGTATTTCCGGTCCTGCTCACCGGTATCTCCTCGGTGGTGTTCCCAGCGCAGGCCGGTGGCAGTCTGGTCTATGCGGACGGTCGGGCCGTTGGATCAAAATACGTCGGACAGGAGTTTACCAAACCATATTTTATGAAGGGACGCCCCTCCGCCTATCACTACAACACCTACTATGAAGATGCACAGGGAAACCGGTATTACAGTGACGGCAGCCCTTTTGCCGGGGTGTCCTCCGGTTCCAATAACTATGCTCCATCTAACCCCGCATTGATCGAGCGGGTAAAGGCAGACATAGAAACGTTCCTCGCTGCGAACCCGGATGTCACGCGGGAGGAGATCCCGACCGACCTGATGACCGCCTCCGGCTCTGGACTAGACCCTCATATTTCTCCTGCTTCCGCACAGATCCAGATCCCAGCCATCGCAAAAGCTTCTGGCCTGAGTGAAGCGGCGCTGGCACAGATTGTGGAAGACAATACACAGGGGAAGCTTCTGGGGATCCTGGGCGAGGATACGGTCAGCGTTCTCGGTGTCAATCTGGACATTGCCGCGGCAATGGGACTGGTATCTGTTAACGGCAACTAAGTTTATATTCCTTTGCACCATGCGCCCCATGCCGGACCGCCTGCAGGATACAGGCGGTCCGGCAATTCTTTAAGGAAGACTTATTTAACTCCGTTCCCATTATCTTTGTCCCGGTTTTAGCTGCTATGGGCTATCATAGGAGCTGTAAGGAGGAATCCACTATGGCCATGCTCTTGAAACGGCTTTCCCGGTTGGAAGCCCAAATGGACAATGCAATTGAAAAGTTTTATTTCACCATCATGTTTGGGGATTTCTGATGATCTTTATCGGCATCCCCCGATCACTCTGACCGCCGTGTCTGTTCACCGCTGCTATTGTATTTCCGCTCGGCGTCTTTTCCGGCTTGATCTGACCGGAGCCGCCCCTTCCTTCCAAAGCGCCCCAAAGCGGCAAAGCCCACATCTTAATATCATCTTAATATATGCATCAAATCGTTAACGTCCCCTTTAGATGGAATATGGATAATAGGTATAAAGAACCGATAAAGGCATATTAAGAGGTAGCGGCTTATGCGGCAGTTTTTTCAAAAGAACAATAAGTCCCCGTTCCGGGTCATCATTGTTGGGTTTCTGCTGGTTATTTTAACGGGGAGCCTCCTGCTCATGCTCCCCATCGCTTCACAGCAAGGGATCCGCACCCCATTTCTGGAGGCGCTGTTCACCTCTACCTCCGCCGTCTGCGTGACGGGGCTGGTGCTCCATGATACCGCGACTTACTGGTCCAATTTTGGGCAGCTTGTGATCCTCCTGTTGATCCAGATCGGCGGCCTTGGCGTTGTCACGGTGGGCGGCGCCTTTGCCATCCTGTCAGGGCGGAGGATCGGCCTGATGCAGCGCAGCACTATGCAGGAGGCCATTGCGGCGCCCAAGGTCGGCGGAATCGTACGGCTGACGGCATTCATTTTGAAATCCGCGCTGGTCATCGAGCTGATGGGCGCCATTGCCCTTTTCCCTGTGTTTTTTCAGGAATTTGGATCGCTCAAAGGTGCCTGGTATGCGCTTTTCCACTCCATTTCCGCATTTTGCAACGCAGGGTTCGACCTCATGGGAATCAAAACGCCGTTCTCATCTTTGACAGATTATGCAGGCCATCCTGTCGTCCCCATCGTGATCGCACTTCTCATTGTTGTTGGCGGCATCGGCTTTTTAACCTGGGAAGATATCTGCACCAACCGGCTGCATTTCAAAAAGTACCGGATGCAGAGCAAGGTGATCCTGACTGTGACCGGCGCCCTGATCCTGGTCCCCACCGTCTACTTTTTCTTCTTTGAGTTTTCTCAGGAACCGGTCGGGAGGCGCTTCCTGCTGTCTGTTTTCCAAGCCGTTACACCCAGGACTGCCGGCTTCAATACAGCGGACCTCACTTCCATGAGCGAAACAGGTCAATCACTGATCACCATTTTGATGCTGATCGGCGGGTCGCCCGGCTCTACCGCAGGCGGCATGAAGACCACGACTTTGGCGGTGTTGCTGGCCAGCGCTTTTGCCGTGTTCCGCCGCCGGGCAGATCCGCATTTCTTTCACCGTCGCATTGCCAGCGAAACCGTATCTCAGGCTGCAACGATCATGATGATGTATCTGGTCCTGTTTTTGTGCGGCGGACTGGCCATCAGCCGGCTCGAAGGCCTGCCTGTTCTAACCAGCTTGTTTGAAACGGCATCCGCCATCGGGACAGTGGGCCTGTCCCTGGGCGTCACACCGCACTTGGGCTGCATCTCCCATCTGATTTTAATTGCATTGATGTTCTTTGGCCGGGTCGGCGGGCTCACCCTGATTTTTGCGGCCCTCTCCAACACCTTGGGCAGCAATGCCCGCCTGCCCCAGGAACGGATCACTGTGGGATAAAGAATCAAAACGGAGGATTTATGAAAACGATTCTTCTGATCGGCTTGGGCCGCTTTGGCCGCCACATCGTAATGAAGCTGAATGAACTGAAGCATCAGGTCATGGCCGTGGATCAAAATGAGGAGCGGGTCAACGCCATTTTACCCTTTGTCACAAATGCACAGATCGGGGACAGCACCAGCGCAGAATTTCTTGCGGATCTTGGCGTGCGGAATTTTGATGTGTGCATTGTTGCCATTGGGGACAATTTTCAGAGTTCCCTGGAGACCGCCTCCCTCTTAAAGGAATTGGGCGCCAAAAAAGTGGTGGCAAGGGCCGCCCGGGATGTACAGGCCAAATTCCTGCTGCGCAACGGTGCGGATGAGGTGGTATATCCGGAGAAACAGATGGCTTTCTGGACTGCCATTCGATACAGCTCTGACCATATTTTTTGATTTCTTTGGGCGATGACTATGCGATCTTCGAGGTGGAGGTCCCGGACAGCTGGTCGGGAAAACCATTCGGCAGCTGGACGTTCGGAAACGGTTTCATGTGAATATCATGGCCATCAAGCAGGACGGAAAATTTTCCATGACAGTCATTGCGCCGGATACCTGCCTGCCCGCCCACAGCACCGTCCTAGTCATGGGTACTCAGCGGGATCTTCAAAAATGCTTCCGTATATAAAGAAGTAATCCTGTTCTGTTCAAGGGGAGGGATAGGAGTGGAAGTTCTGGTACTGTTGGGCGGTTTTGCCGCAATCTTCGTTTGCGGATACGTTCTGATGTCAAAACTGGATGATTGGCTGGCAGCGCCGCAAAATAAAGAGGAGCACCCAGGGGCAGGCACCCATGTGAGGGTAGCCACCTCCCGGCTGGATTTTGTCCCTGTGGTTTCTGCTGCATTAAAGGAACTCAGCAGCCAGCATCCTGACCTCCACTGCACGCTGGTCCTTGGAGAAGAGCAGGAACTCACCGGCGCCCTTGCCTGCGGCTCTGTCGATCTTGCCCTTGTATCTGACCATACTGCCATGTCATCTGTACAGTACCGCGACATCACACTGCAGCCTCAGTCTGTTGATATTTTAGATGGCACAGTGGAAGTAAGCGTTTTGGAGCAAAGTTCGGTGCATCAGCGACTCTTATGGCACAACGGCGAATCCCGCCCATATATACTGAAATTGATCCACCTGCTCTGCGGACAACCATGACCGGAGTGTGCTATAATAGGATGGTTTGAAAGGAGGGATTGATATGGATCGCAACACATTGGGACAATCAGCCGCGAAGAAACATGGCAAGCTCTCGATTTTTTCCAGCTATTTCCCCGGAGCGGGAAAGCACTGCCGAATGTTACAGGCAGGGGAACAGGCGCAGCGGTCAGGCACAGATGTCGTCATCGGTACACTTTCCTGCAGCCTATGGCCTGAAACCGGAACAGCCGCCTCCCGTTTTGAGACGCTGCCTAGCAAGAAAATGCAAAAAGATGGCCGGACCGTGGAGGAGCTGGATTTGGACGCCTGCCTGAAGCGGCATCCGGATCTGATCCTGATCGATGAGCTTTCCCACTTGAACGCGGAGGAAGCCCGGCACATGAGGCGTTACCAGGACATTGAAGAGCTGCTGAAGGCTGGGATCAACGTCTATACCACTCTGGATATTTCGCATATAGAAAGTATTCAGGAAGCCGTATCCTCCGTGACCGGCACCTCTGTGCCCGACCGAATACCGGACCGGATCTTTGACCATGCCGCTCAGGTAGAATTCATCGATATTGAGCCGGAGCAGCTTCAGCAGCGGCTCCTCCGGCAAAATGGGGGGGAGCTTCTGGCCGGATATACTGTGGTACAGTTAAGCGCCCTGCGTGAGATCGGGCTTCGGCGGTGCGCGGACCGGGCAGCACGTTCCGCGCAAACAGTACACAGCAAAGCGATGTATCGGACTCATGACCACATTCTGGTCTGCCTGTCTCCATCCCCCTCCAATGAGAAGATCATTCGCACAGCGGCCCGCATGGCAGGCGCATTCAGATGCAGCTTTACCGCATTATTTGTAGAAACCAAGGCATTTCAATGGATGGCGCAGGAAGATAAAGCCCGGCTCCAAGCCAATCTGCATCTGGCCCAGCAGCTGGGTGCTTCGATCGAAACGGTCTACGGTGATGATGTAGCGGATCAGATCGCGGAGTTTTCCCGCCTGGCAGGTGTTACAAAGATCGTGCTGGGCCGAAGCGGAGTCCATCACTCCCCGTTTCGGAAAACAGCTTTGACTGATCGGCTGATCGAATTGACGCCAGAGCTGGACATCCATATCATTCCCGACAGTGGGACCGCCGCCCGACATTGGGATCCCTCTCCCCCCCCCGCCATATCGATTCTGGATTTGCTGAAAAGCGCAATGATCCTCGTCCTGGCCACACTGATCGGATTTTTATTTTACCACTGGGGTTTCACAGAGGCCAATATTATCACCCTTTACATCCTGGGCGTCATGCTGATCTCAGTATCTACCAAAAGCTCTGTTTGCAGTATGATCTCATCCATTGCCGGCGTTCTGACTTTCAACTTCTTCTTTACTGTGCCCCGTTTTTCCCTGCACGCCTATGACAGCGGATACCCGGTCACCTTTCTGGTGATGTTCCTGGCCTCGCTGATGACCGGCTCCCTAGCCTCCAAACTCAAGCTGCACGCAAAACGTTCGGCAGAGCTGGCCTGGCGCACCAAGCTGCTGTTTGAAACGGATCAGAACCTCCAAAAGGCCAGTTCCCCAAAAGAGATCCGCTCCGTCACAGCAAAGCAGCTGTTAAAGATCCTTCAGCGTGATATTATCGTATATCCCATTGAAAACAACAAATTGCTGGCTCCGGAAATCTTTCTGACAGATTCGGGAACTACTTCCACCGCCCGGTATACCACGCCAAAGGAAATGGATGTGGCACAATGGGTCGTCACCAACAACAAGCGGGCTGGCGCGGGGACCGAGACCCTTTCAGATGCCTGCTGTATCTATCTATCCATCCGGACCGGCGATCTGGTGTACGGGGTCATGGGAATCGCCGCAGCGGACAGCCCTCTGGACTCCTTCGAGACCAGCATCCTGCTCTCTGTCCTGGGGGAATGCGCCCTCGCTCTGGAAAACCAAAAGAATCTGGAGGAGAAGGAAGCTGCCGCTGTCCTGGCGAAAAATGAACAGCTGCGCGCCAACCTGCTCCGGTCCATCTCCCACGACCTGCGCACCCCGCTGACTTCGATCTCCGGGAATGCAAGCAATTTGCTCTCCAATGGGAATTTGTTTGACACAAAGACCAAAGAGCAGATGTGCATGGACATCTACGACGATGCGATGTGGCTGATCGACCTGGTGGAAAATCTGCTGTCTGTCAGCAGACTGGAGGATGGCAGAATGAATCTGCATATCTCCACTGAGCTGATCGATGAAGTCGTGGTGGAAGCGCTGCGGCACGTCGACCGCAGATGTGCACAATATAATCTGCGTGTGCAAAACAGCGAAGAATATCTGCTGGCGCAGATCGATGCCAAGCTGATCGTCCAGGTCCTCATCAATTTAATCAACAACGCTATCAAGTATACACCACCTGGGACAGAGATCGATATCGCGTGGGAGCGGCGTGGAGGCTGGCTCCAGGTCTCTGTTTCCGATACTGGGCCCGGGGTTTCGGATCAGGCAAAGCCCCATATCTTCGATATGTTTTACAGCGCCTCCGATCCGATCGCCGACAGCCGCCGCAGCATGGGGCTCGGCCTGGCCCTGTGCAAGTCGATCATCAATGCCCATGGCGGAGAAATTGCAGTCGCAGACCGCAGTCCCCATGGAGCCATCTTCACATTTTCTGTACCTGCAGGGGAGGTAGAATTGCATGAATAAGCCTTTGATCTTGGTGGTTGAGGATGACACCGCCGTCCGCAACCTGATCACGACCACATTAAAAGCCCACGATTACCGGTACTTTGACCGCAGTCAATGGCGAGTCCGCGGTTTTAGAAGCCTCTTCCCATAATCCGGATGTGATTCTGCTGGATCTGGGACTGCCGGATATTGATGGCGTGGAGGTCATCCGCCGTGTGCGCTCCTGGTCCAATCTGCCCATCATCGTCATCAGCGCCCGGAGCGAGGACACTGATAAGATCGACGCCCTGGACGCCGGCGCTGACGACTATCTGACCAAGCCCTTTTCAGTTGAGGAGCTGCTGGCCCGACTGCGGGTCACCCAGCGCCGTCTGGATGCCCAGTCCGGAGTGGCCAATGCAGACGCCGTCTTTACCAACGGTAAGCTGAAAGTGGACTATGCCGCCGGATGCGCATTTTTAGACGGGAAGGAGCTCCATCTGACCCCCAGCGAGTATAAGCTGCTGTGCCTGCTGTGCAGAAATGTGGGCAAGGTCCTGACTCATACCTTTATCACCCAGCAGATCTGGGGACGCAGCTGGGAAAACGACATTGCTTCCCTGCGGGTCTTTATGGCAACCCTGAGAAAAAAGCTGGAACAGGAACCCGGCTCTCCCCAGTATATCCAGACCCATATTGGCGTCGGCTACCGGATGATGCGAGTCGAGTAGTCTGACCGGCCTGCTGTGAGTGCTCCCAATTCAGCGCATGTCGGCCGTTAGCACCCCCTTTTGACGCAACGGATGTGCCGCAAAAACAAATATTTCTTATGAGCATCTTTTTTGAAAACTCATGCAAAGGAAGGCAAACGAGACAAGAGGCCAACCCTCAAAGGGTTAGCCTCTCGTTTTGTCTTAGCTGCCTATTTTACGACAGGCCCGCAGGCCGTCCTTTTCTCTGTGCAGACCTTTCAGACGCAACTTTTCAGGGCCAAAGTTATCAATGCTGAAACGATCAACTTCTCGAAGAACGCCGTTGTTATTCCGCTGTTTTGGTTTTGATATCATTCGCGGTTTTACTCTGTCTGCGTCAGCGCAGGGAACAACTTTGAGGGATTCTTCCAAAATGTCCTGCCGTTGTTCAAGTTCGGGCTGAACCCGGAACCATAGGGCCGTTGCAAAGTAAAATTTCTATGATATAATACCGATTGGACAACTGATGGATACAAAATACAGAGCTATAAGGAGGGATCACGTGGCACGAAATGTAGACCTGCTGGAGGGCTCCATCGTCGGAAGCCTGACCAGTCTGGCGCTGCCTATTATGGCCACCTCCTTGATCCAGATGGCTTATAACATGACCGATATGATCTGGATCGGCCGGCTCTCTGCCGACGCGGTGGCGGCAGTGGGGGCGGCAGGGATGTATCTGTGGCTGGCCAACGGGCTGGCCATGATCCCCCGCCTGGGGGGACAGGTAAAGGTCGCCCATGAGCTGGGGGCGCAGGCCCCGGAGCGCGCCGCTGGTTACGGCCAGGCGGCCTTCCATCTGGGCGCGCTGCTGGTCATCCTGTTTACCGCCATGTGCATCCTCCTCAACGGGCCTCTGATCGCCTTTTTTAAGCTGAACAGCCCCCAGGTCAACTCAGACGCCCGGGTCTACCTGGTGATCGTCGCGCTGGGTTTTCTTTTCTCCTTCTTCAACCAGATCTTTACCGGCCTGTTTACCGCCATGGGCAGCAGCGTGGTGGTCCTGCGTTCCACCGCGGTGGGCCTGGTGGGCAACATCCTGCTGGACCCGCTGATGATCTTCGGGGTGGGCCCCTTCCCCCGGATGGAGGTAGCCGGAGCGGCAGCAGCCACCGTGCTGGCTCAGGCCATTGTGACCGCCATGTTCCTCCTCGCCGCCCGGCGGGAGACCACCCTCTTTCCCCATATCCATCCCTTCCGGCCCAGCCAGGGACGGGCATGGCTGGAGATGCTGCGGATCGGCCTTCCGGTGTCCATCCAGAGCATGTTTTTTTCCAGCCTCTCCATGTTCATCGCGCGGATCGTGGCCGGCTGGGGGGACGCCGCCATTGCCGCTCAAAAGGTGGGCACCCAGATCGAATCCATCTCCTATACCACAGCGGAGGGCTTCGCCACCGCAGTAAACGCCTTTATTGCCCAGAACTTCGGTGCCCGCAGACTGGACCGTATCTGCCGGGGATACTGGACGGCCGTGGGAATGATCGTCGCATGGAGCTGTTTTACCACCGTTATGCTGGTGGTGTTCCCCGCACCTCTGGTACGAGTGTTCATCCAGGAGGAAGAGGTGGTCCGCACCGGCGTAAGCTATCTGCGTATCATGGGCTATTCTCAGATCCTCATGTGCCTGGAGATCACCTCCTCCGGCGCCTTCCAGGGTCTAGGGCGGCCCATGCCTCCGACACTGGCCGGGGTCATCGGCAACGCTGCCCGCATCCCCATGGCCATCCTGCTCAGCGCCACCGTGCTGGGACTGGATGGCGTGTGGTGGAGCATCAGCATTTCCAGCATTGCCAAGGGCCTTGTGGTGTTTGCCTGGTTCGTAGTGGTCCTGCACCGCTGTACCCGGGATGGAGATTTGGGAGTGCCCCGGTTCATCCGGTGAGGAAGTTTCAAGGCAAAACCCTTGCGCAGGGCGAATTGACTTCGCCCGAGCGTTTCAATTTCTGAAGGCATCCATAAAAATAACCACACCCTTCGGTGTGGTTATTTTTATGGTGGAGGCGGGGAGAGTCGAACTCCCGTCCGAAAACCCTTCCATGGAAACTTCTCCGGGCGCAGACGGTTATTCCGGGCGGCGTGACCGCCCTGTTCCCCTCGCTCCAGGCAAGCCGTCACGCCTGGAGGTCAGGTAAGCTTCATGATTCATGGCCGGCTCAAAGCTTTGCCGGCGCACGTGCACCACTAAACGACGCCTGATCCCGGCTCGTGGTCCTTCCGGGTCAGACGGCCGCCGTTAATCAGGCAGCGTAAGCGTAGTTATCGTTGTTCTTTAATTTATAAAGAATGCCCGTTTTAAGGTGGCCAGGCGCCACCGCCCGCTATTTCCACTTCCGTGTCCCCGTCGAAACCGGTACGCCCCCTCGTCGTCGCAAGCTCCATATCCCTCGCTTCCGGCTAAAGCCGAAAGCTCGCTCATTTCGCTGCTCCTCCTCTCCAAACCGAACCCGCTGCGCTGGGCTTCGGCTTGGGACGGCGGCTCCGCCGCCGTTTGGGAGAAAAGCGCTCAGGTTGGGGAAAATCAAAAGCTGGAGCCGTACCGGCGCGCCCTTGCGCGCCGGTACGGAAGATGCTTACTCGGGAAAAATCAGACCTTCTCAGGCTCAGGATAGTCCACGCCGAAGGTGTCCACGCTGACCTTCTTCATCCGTTGGGGCTGGCGGGGCTTGTCGTTCCAGTCCCGCTTTGTGGAGACAATGGCGTCCGCCACCTCCATGCCCTCGATGACCTTGCCGAAGGAGGCATACTGGCCGTCCAGATGGGGGGCCTTCTCCACCATGATAAAGAACTGGCTGCCCGCGGAGTCGGGAGCCATGGTCCGGGCCATGGACAGCACGCCCCGGTCATGGGTCAGGTCGTTCCGGAAGCGGTTCTGGGTGAACTCGCCCTTGATGGAGTAGCCGGGACCGCCCATGCCGGTCCCATCGGGGCAGCCGCCCTGGATCATAAAGCCGGGGATCACCCGGTGGAAGATCAGGCCGTCATAATAGCCCTTCTGGATCAAGCTGATAAAGTTATTGACCGTGTTGGGCGCCGTCTGGGGATAGAGCTCCGCCTTGATGACGCCGCCGTCCTCCATCTCGATGGTGACAATGGGGTTCTGTGCCATAAAAAGCACTCCTTTCTGTGACGGCCCAGGGGCCGTCCGCCGGATCATCTCAGTACCGGCCTCTGGATTTCATCGTTCGGTCCATCTCCCGCTTGGCGTCTCGTTTGGCCGCAGATTCCCGCTTATCATAGAGCTTTTTGCCCTTGGCCAGGCCCAGCTCCAGCTTGACTCTTGGCCCACGGAAGTAGATGGACAGGGGGATCAGGGAGTAGCCGTCCTGCTTGATCCTGGCAAAAAGCTTCAGGATCTCCCGTTTGTGCATCAGCAGGCGGCGCTGCCGCAGAGGGTCCTTGTTAAAGATGTTGCCTTTCTCATAGGGGCTGATGTGCATTCCAATGACAGACATCTCTCCGTCCTTAATGAGGCAGAAGGAGTCCTTTAGATTCACATGGCCCTGGCGGATGGACTTGACCTCGGTACCGGCCAGTTCGATGCCGGCCTCATATTTTTCCTCAATGAAGTAGTCGTGGTAGGCTTTGCTGTTTTTGGCCACGATCTTGATACCCTCTCCCAGGTCAGGCACCTCCCTCCGGCTGTATGCCGTATTCTGCCCCTCTCAGGGCCCTCAGTATAACACATTTGAGGAAAAAACACAAGCGGAAGCCGCTGACACGCACGATAGGCGCGGCCGGGCGATTTCTGAGGGCAGGACCGAAATGGATCTACTTGATCTCATAGTCCCGACCGAACTGAAGCTCTCCAAAGTCGATCCGGGTGGTCTTTTCCATGTCCCCGTTTTCCTCCGGTTGAACCTTCTGTGCCGGAAACTCGGCGGTATCGGACAGATCTTCGGCAGGCTGGCTCTCCCCAGCCTGGCGGACCTTCTCGTTCTCCGCAGCGGCCTCCGCCATGGCCTGGGCTACCAAGCGCTGGACGCTGTCGTCGATGTCGGAGACGGCCTCCTCCATCTTCTCCTCCTGCTGGTCGGGGGCCGCGGGGACCAGCTGGTCCAGCTGATCCAGATAGGCCTGGGCCTGGGCGTGGAGGGCCTTCACCTTGGCCACATAGCCCGCAGTCTCCTTCTGGGCCGCGGCCAGGCGGAACTGCTCCGCCTCCGCCTCCTGGCGGATGGAGTCCACCTTCTTCTGTGCCTCCGCGGCAGCCTCCTGAAGGATCTGGTCCCGCTTCTGCTCGGCCTCTTTCACCAGGTCATCCGCCATGCGCTGGGCGGTCATCAGGGCCTTCCGCATAGCCTCCTCTGTGGAGCGGTACTCCTCCACCTTCTCCACCAGCACCTTCATTTTGCTTTTGAGCACCGCATTCTCGCTGTACAGGGCGCTGTAATCCTCGGTCAGCACGTCCAGGAACTCGTCCACCTGGGTCATATTATACCCGCCGAAGGACGCCTTGGGAAAGGCGCGCTCGGAAACCTCCTGGGGAGTCAGCATCGTTCATTACCTCCTAATCAAAGCGCCGGTCTCAGCGCAGCACATCTTCCGCGGCTTCGGCCTGCCAGTCAAAATATTGGCTGACCACCGCCGGCTCTCTGTCCTTCCAGGTCACCTGGGTCACCAGCCAGCCCATTTTCTCTGCCTGGTCCCTGTTCCACAGGGGCTGGACCACTTGGATCCCCTGTTCCGCCGGTCCCACGCCGCAGATCCCACCGGCCTGCTCCGGGGCTCCGGGCTGTCCTGCCTCCGGGGCAGTCTGGGCGTTCTGCCGGGACAGCCACCAGTTCAGATCCAAGTCCTCCGCATTTCCGGTCTCCGGCACCACCACATGGGCCGTTGTTCCCTCCAAAGCCCCTGAATGGAGTACCTGGGCGCCTCCAGCCGGACGAAGGAGCCGGTCCCGGAGTCCCAGGAGAGGGCGTATACCGCGAGTTCTCCGCTCTCCCCCTCCTCGGACAGCCCAGCCACGATCACCGGCGCACCGGCCCGGTCCGCGGTGACAAACAGGCGCGCCACTCCTTCGTACCGCTCTCCCGCATCCCCAAGGGCGCAGGCCGCCGCCCGGCCGTCCACCTCCGTCTCCAGGCGGTAGGGGCGCAGGGCCGCCTCATCGGTGACCAGAGGGACCCCGCTCTCGTCGGGCTCCACCGTCTCTTCCGCGCACAGCCGCACCGTCTCGTCAGAGCCGTCCCCGTCCAGATCCGCGTACACCGTCCCCACGGTCTCCGCCTTGGGGCGCACCAGCTCATAGACAACGCCGGTCAACTCCTCCTGGAAGACCTGGCCGCCGGAGAGGGAATAGCTGGCCCCCCAGTCCCGCTCCAGGTCGTGGAGCCACATCCGGTCCCCCAAAAACAGCAGCTCACAGGACACCCCGCTCCGGTCCCGGAAGGTGAGCAGCAGGCTCTCCCCCATGGAGGAGGTCACCGGCCCCTCCCCGCCCCAGGGCAGAAGGTCCCCATACCGGCGGCGGAGCTGCTGCTCCTTCAGGGCTCCCAGCACCTGGCTGGTCTGTTCCCCGGTCAGGTCCCGGGCATAGCCCTGTCCCTCCTCCGGCGTCCACTGGGCCCGGCAGGACACCTCCACAGAGCCGGACAGTGGAAACACCGCCCGGAATGACCGGCTCCGCCCGTACCACAGGAGGGCGGCGGCCAGCAGGACCAGCGCCGCCGCGGCAGCCGCGGCCGGGACCAGGTATTTTTTCTTCATGGGGTCCTCCCCTTAAAAATACAGCCCGTTGTTCTCCAGCTCGTCGATCAGATCCCCCAGAATGTCCACGTTATAGGGGGTGATAATGTAGGTGGAGATGGCCACCTTCTTGATCTTGCCCTCGTTGGCATAGGCCACGCCGGACAGGAAGTCCAGCAGGCGGCGGGCAATTTCCTTATTGGTGGACTCCAGGTTCAGCACCACCGTGCGCTTCTCCCGCAGGTGGTCGGCGATCTCGCTGGCGTTCTCAAAGCGCTCCGGCTTGACCAGCACCACCTGGAGCTGGGTGGCAGCCCGGATATTGACCACCTTGTTGCTCCGGCGGGCCTCCAGCTCGTCCATCACGGGGCTGGAGTACGCCGGTTCGCTCCGGGGGGCGCGTTCCCGCTCCCGGCGCTCGATGGGACGGGGGGAGGCGTCAAAGTCGTCCTCGAAGTTGTCCTCTTCCTCATCCTCATAGGGGTGGGCCAGCCGCTTAAACTCGTCCAAAAATCCCATAGTGAAACCCTCTTTTCTCAGGAAGTATACGCGGACCTTATTGCTTTGTCATGGGGGGCCGGGGCCCGAACAGGGCGGTCCCCACCCGCACCAGCGTGGAGCCTTCGGCGATGGCGTCGGCATAATCCCCGCTCATGCCCATGGACAGGCAATCCATATCGTCTTGATTATGGGCCATTTTTCCCTTTATGTCAACAAAAAGCTGACGCATCGCCGCAAAAAACGGGCGGTTGGCCCCAGGCTCCGGAGAAACCGGAGGGATGGCCATCAGCCCCCGCAGGCGCACATGGTCCATCCCCTCCGCCAGGGCGGCCAGCTCCTCCGCCTCCTGCGGGGTGCAGCCCCCCTTGCTCTCCTCCCCGGCGATGTTGACCTCCAGCAGGATGTCCTGCACCAGGCCCAGCTTGCCCGCCTGGCTGTCGATGGCCTGAAGCAGCCGCTGGGAGTCCACCGAGTGGATCAGCGCCGCCTTTCCCACCACCTGCTTGACCTTGTTGGTCTGGAGGTGGCCGATGAAATGGACCTGGGCCCCGGCATAGGCGCCGGCGGCCAGGTGAGCGGTGAGCTCCTGGACCCGGTTCTCGCCGCACACCGCGATCCCCGCGGCGATGGCCTGACGAATGGTATCGTCCGTCTGCACCTTGGTGGCGGCGCACAGGGTGATCTCCCCCGGGTCCCGCCCCGCCGCCCGGGCGGCGGCGGCGATGGTCTCTTTGACTGTATTGACGTGCTCCTGAATAGACATTTCCGCTCCCTCTTTCTGTATTTCTGTCTCTGGCTGTTCCTCCGGCAGGCCGCGCCCGTCAGAACTCCAGCAGCTTTCCATCGTACAGGCCGGTGCCCCGGATGACCACCTCGTCCCCGGCCCGCAGCGCCTTCCGGTCCTGGTTCACCGAACGGACCACATAGAACTCGTCCCCCTCGGCCAGGATCTCCACCGGCTTGAACTCCGCCCGGCCCGCCGTCACCACATAGACGCCCAGGGTGCTGTACTGGGTGGTCTCGCCGGTCTCCTCATCGGTCCGCGTCCCGTCGATCATGCGCACCGCCCCCTTCGGCACCCGCAGGCCGCTCCGGCTGTCAAAGATCAGCTCCGCCGTCTGGCGGCGCAGCAGGGTGGTCTGCTCCAGGCAGTGGTCGGTGGACAGCACCACCACCGCCTGTCCGTTTTCCGGCTCTCCCACCCGGACCACCTCCATGGGGATGTCCTGGGTAAAGTCGCTGGCAAAGCGGAGGGTCACGCCGCTCTCCCGCGCCAGCCGCTCCCTCTCCTCCTGGGTGACCAGGGCGGCAAACTGCCACTGGTTGGAGGTGATGAGCTTCCCCGCCGCGGTGCGGTCGGCCTCCGGGGGCTGCTTCATCAGGCCGGACAACCCCTCCGGGGTCAGCTGGAGGGCGGTATCCGGATCGATCAGGGTCTCATACCCGTCCACCAGGGCGGAGAAGGTCCCGGACACCGGGGCGGTGATCCGGGTGACGGCGTCATAGTTCTGGGCCCGCAGCGCCTCATACTGGGCGGTCATCTCGGTGAGGCGGGCGGCCAGGTCTACCGCGCTCAGATCCGCGCCATAGGCGTACTCCCGGCGCAGCACACTGCTCTTCACCTCCAGCACCTGGTCCTCCAGGCTGCTGTAATCGTTCAGGGCGGCGGAGCTGCGCAGCGCCACCAGGGCCTGGAGGATCTCCTCATCCACTCTGGCCGCTGAGGCGGCGTCTCCGCCCTGGCCGATGGCGTACCGGAGCTGGACCAGCTCCATCCGCAGGGCCTCCTGCTGCTCCTGGGCCTGCTGGGCCTGGTCATCCCGATAGACCAGACCGATCTGCTGGCCCAGCCCCACCTGCTCCCCCTCGCCCCGGGTCACATCCAGGATCCCCTGAGCGCCGGGGAGCACCTGCTCCCGGCGGACGATGAGGCCCTCGGCCTCCACGCTGTCGTTGAGCTCATACTCATAGGCGTAGGTGGTGGTAAAGGGCTCCTGAAAGGTATCCCACACATAATAGCCCAAATAGCACGTCAGGGCGGCCGCCAGCAGGACCATCACAAAGGTGATCAGGGCTTTCCCTTGTTTCATGGCAGTTCTCTCTTTCTCTTGAAATCCGTGGGATTCATCAGCTCCGGCCCCGCCGGGGGAGGCAGAGCTCATAGATCCCCGGGCGGAGGGCGGGCCGGGCCGCCCTCCGCATGTCCCGGGGCGGGGACGTCTCAGACCTCCCCGGGCTCGCACAGCGCCACGGGGCGCTCAGGCACGATGGTGGAGATGGCATGCTTGTAAATGACCATCTGCTTGCCGTCGCTGCTGAGGACCACCGTGAAGGCGTCAAAGCCGGTGACATAGCCCCGCATCTGATAACCGTTCATCAAAAACATGGTCACGGGGCGGCGGTCCCGGCGGACCTGGGTGAGGAAGATCTCCTGGAGGTTATTTGTTTTCTGCATGATGTAGCACTCCTTTTTTCTCTGGCGGGGCCCCGGCCGGAGCCGCGCTTGAAGTGCCTCTATCCTAACCCAGCCTCCCGGATAAATTCCGTCGAACGCCGCCGGGCAGTGCCAAAATCTGGTTCTTTCTCCCAGGTGATCCACTGGGTCCCCTCCCGGCGGCGGAACCAGGTCAGCTGCCGCTTGGCATACTGCCGGGAGCGGAGCTTCACCAGTTCCTCCGCCTCCTTCCAGGAGATCTGTCCATCCACCGCGGCCACAAATTCCTTATAGCCAATGGCCTGCATGGCGGTGCACGTCCGGGGCAGCCCGGAGGACAGCAGCCCCCGCACCTCCGCCTCCAGGCCGTCCCGGGCCATCTGGTCCACCCGCTGGTCGATGCGGGCCCACAGGTCGTCCCGCTCCCGGAAGGTCAGGCCGATGGTGAGTGCGTCATAGCGGGGGGGGAGGGCACGGGTCTCCCGGTCGTGCTGGGAGATGGTCCTGCCGGTGGAGCGGAACACCTCCAGGGCCCGGACGATGCGCTTGTGGTCGTTGGGGTGGAGGCGCGCGGCGGTCTCCGGATCCACCCGGGCCAGCTCCTCCAGCATGGCCGCCCCGCCTCGCCGGGCCAGTTCAGCCTCCAGCTCCCCCCGCAGGGGGCTGTCGGGGGAGAAGGCGGCGAAGGTCCGCCCGGAGAGCAGGGAGTCGATATACAGCCCTGTCCCCCCGGCCACGATGGGCAGCCTGCCCCGGGCCAGGATCCCATCCACACAGGCCGAGGCCATCTCCACATACCGGGCGGCGGAGAAGTCCTCCCCGGGGTCGGCCACGTCGATCATGTGGTGTGGGATCCCGTCCATCTCCTCCGCTGTGGGCTTGGCCGTGCCGATGTCCATGCGGCGGTAGACCTGCATGGAGTCGGCGGAGACCACCTCTCCGTTCCACTCATGGGCCAGCTCCACCGCCAGCCGGGTCTTGCCCGAGGCTGTGGGGCCGACGATCACCAGGATCTTTGGGGGCATCGTACCACCTCCGAAGTAAAATTGCAAGTATCCTTCCGGGCCTCAGGCCCGCTTGAACTGCTTTTCCAGCTGTCCCCGGGTCAGCTCGATGGCCACGGGACGGCCGTGGGGGCAATAGCGGACCTGGCCGGACATCACCGCCCGGGCCACCCGCTCCAGTTCCTGGGGGCTGGTGCGCCAGCCCCCCTTGATGGCCGCCTTGCAGGCCATGGTGTGGAGCAGCTCGTCCCGGGCCGCCGCCGGGTCGGCGGATCCGGTGGACAGCAGCTTCCGGGCGATCTCGGTGAGGGTGGCCTCAATGTCCCCCGGATCCACGTCAAAGGGGGCCCGGCGGACGATGAGAGCCCCGCCGCCGAAGTCCTCCACGGCAAAGCCGAACTCCTCCAGCAGGGGGAGCCGGGCGGTCAGCGCGGCGTGCTCCTCCGGGGACAGGCGGCACACCGCCGGGGCCAGGAGCGTCTGAGACATGGGATCGTAGCCCTCCGCCTTCATGCGGTCGAAGTTCATCCGCTCGTGGGCGGCGTGCTTGTCGATGAACAGCACTTTGTCCCCCTGCTCCACGATGATGTAGGTGTTCAGCACCTCGCCTGCCAGCCGCCAGGGCTCCTCCTGGGGGAGCAGGCTCTCCGGAGCCGGCTCCGCGGGCATCTCCGGCGCTTTTTTCGTCTCTTCAGGGGCGGGACAGGGCGGCTCCGGCCTGTTTTCGACAGGATCTGTCGCCGTCTGGCGGACGTTTTCCACATTGTCCACCGACTTATCCACATTATCCACATTTTCTTCCACAGGACTGAGGGCAGGTCCCGCCTGCTTCCGACAAGTAGTTTCCCTGTTCACGGGGGGTACGGAGCCTGTCCGCTCCGGCGGGACAGGGGCAGGGCGGACAGGCTGGGGGGACAGCGCCTGGGGCCGGAGGAGCGGATCGCTCCGAACCGGCCGCTTCGGGACCGGGCTGGCGGAGTCATGGACGGCCAGCAGGGGGGCGGACGCCTCGGTCCGGGTGGGCTCCGCCGCCGGAGCAGGCGCGGGGGCGCGCGCGGGTACCGAGGCAGGCTGGGCGGGCTCCAGCACCGCCGCGGGCCGGGTGCGGTCCCCCTCCAGGGCGGCGCGCACCGCGTGGTACACGGCGCTGAACACCGCCCGCTCGCTGCCGAACTTCACCTCCGTCTTGGCCGGGTGGACATTCACATCCACCGCGCTCAGCTTTACCTCCAGGTGGAGCACACAGGCGGGGAAGCGGCCCACCATCTTCTGGTTCTGGTAGGCCTCCTCCAGGGCGGCCATCATCAGCCGGGACTTCACCTGCCGCCCGTTAACGAAGAAGAACTGCCAGTTCCGGCTGGCCCGGCAGCAGGAGGGCTTGGACACAAAGCCGGTGACCGACATCTCCTCCCCAGAGCCCTTCACCCGGGTGAAGCCCAGGGCCAGCTCCCGGCCCAGAACGGCGTATACGGCGCTTTGCAGCTGTCCGTCCCCGGGGGTGAGCAGCTCCTGCTTCCCGTCCCGGAGGAATTTCACTGCCACCTCCGGGTGGGACAGGGCCACCCGCTGGACCACGCCGAAGACGGCGGCCCCCTCAGCGGCGTCCTTCTTCATAAACTTCAGCCGGGCGGGGGTATTGTAGAACAGGTCCCGCACCACCATGGTGGTGCCCAGGGGGCAGCCCGCCTGCTCCACCGGGCCGGGCTCGCCCCCCTCCAGGGACAGGGAGGCCCCCAACGGGGCGTCCGCCGTCCGGCTCATCACCTCTACCCGGGAGACGGCGGCAATGGCCGCCAGGGCCTCCCCCCGAAAGCCCAGGGTGCCGATGGCCTCCAAGTCGTACTCGGTGCGCAGCTTGCTGGTAGCATGGCGGAGGAAGGCCGTCCGGAGCTGGTCCGCCGGGATCCCCTTCCCGTCGTCGGTCACCCGCAGGAAGGTGAGGCCGCCGTGGGCGATCTCCACTGTCACGCTGGACGCTCCGGCGTCGATGGCGTTCTCCATCAGCTCCTTGGCCACGGAGGCGGGCCTCTCCACCACCTCTCCGGCGGCGATCAGATCGGCCACATGGGGGTCTAAAACTTGGATGTTTGGCATGGTGTACCTCTTCCTTACACAGGCTTCTAACAGGGGCCGGCGGGGCCGTCCCTACAACTCTTGAAACAACAGCTCCATCATCTGCTCCGGGGCCTCCAGGAACCGCCGGGTCAGCTGGTAGTGCTCTGTATCCCGGTAGTCCACCTGGGTGATCCCCGCCTCCGACAGCTGGTAGATGCAGGCCCCGGGATAGGACATCAGGATGGGGGAGTGGGTGGCAATGAGGAACTGGGAGTCCTGCCCCACCAGGTGCCGGATGTGGACCAGCAGGGTCATCAGACGGGCGGGGGACAGGGCGGCCTCCGGCTCGTCCAGCAGATAGAGCCCCTGTCCGCCGAAGCGGTGCTCCACCAGGGAGAGGAAGCTCTCCCCGTGGGACTGACGGTGGAGGGATACCCCGCCGTAGCTGTCAATGACCCGGCCACCCGGCCCCGGCTCCTCATCCATCTCGTCGATGTTGGTGGCCACGTTGTAAAAGCTCTCCGCCCGGAGGAAAAAGCCGTCTCTGGGATAGGCCGTCCGCCCCACTGTGAGATACCGGTACAGGGGAGAGTGGGTCTCCCGGGTGGAGAAGCTGAAATTCCGGGTCCCGCCCTCGGCGTTGAAGCCGCAGGCCACGGCCACAGCCTCCAGCAGGGTGGACTTGCCCGTGCCATTCTCCCCCACAAGGAAGGTAACGGGCGCGGGGATCTTTAGGGGATGCTCCCGGTCTCCCAAAGCCCGTACTGCCGGCAGGGCAGCCAGATAACTGCCCGCTGGGACGGGCTCTCTCAAATAGACGCGGTCGAGATAGCGGTGGGTCATGGTCTCACCTCTCTGTGGAAATGAGTCTTCTGTCCGCCTGCTGCGGGCAGCGCTTCAAAGCCCCTCAGCCCCCGTTCAGATCCTGCTTCAGCTCGGCCAGCAGATTCAGGGCCTCGATGGGGGAGAGGATATTCACATCGGTCATGCGCAGCTTGTTCAGCACGGTCTGCCCGCCTAGGTCGCACAGGGAAATTTGCTCGTCATGAGAGGACGGGCCGATGGGGACATCAGCCCCTACGGGGGCGGAGCCGTTCTCCAGCTCCTCCAGGATCTCCCGGGCCCGGCGGACCACCCGGTCCGGGACGCCGGCCAGCTTGGCCACCTCGATGCCATAGCTCTGGTCCGCGCCCCCCCGGACGATCTTCCGCAGGAAGATGACCTCGCCCTTCTTCTTTTTGGCGGCAATGTTATAGTTTTTCACCCCCGCGATCTGCCCCTCCAGGACGGTGAGCTCGTGGTAGTGGGTGGCAAAGAGGGTCTTGGCCCCCAGGCGGCGGCGGTCGGCGCAGTGCTCCAGCACCGCCCGGGCGATGGCCATGCCGTCATAGGTGGAGGTCCCCCGTCCGATCTCATCCAGGATGAGCAGGGAGCGGCGGCTGGCGTTTTTCAGCAGCTGGGCCACCTCGCTCATCTCCACCATAAAGGTGGACTGTCCGGCGGCCAGGTCGTCGCTGGCCCCGATGCGGGTGAACACCCGGTCCACCACCCCGATGTGGGCGGAGCGGGCCGGGACGAAGGAGCCCATCTGGGCCATGAGGACGATGAGGGCCACCTGGCGCATATAGGTGGACTTGCCCGCCATATTGGGGCCGGTGATGATGGCGCACAGGTCGTCCCCGTCGTCCATGTGGGTGTCGTTGGGGACAAACACGGCGTTTTTCAGCATCTTCTCCACCACCGGGTGCCGCCCCTCCGTGATGCTCAGGACAGAGGAGCTGTCCACCAGAGGCATACAGTATTGGTTGGCCGCCGCCACCACGGCAAAGGAGGTGAGCACATCCACCTGGGCCACCGCCGCCGCGGCGGCCTGGATCTGGGCCACATGGGCGCAGACCTCCTCCCGCAGCTCCACGAACAGCTGGTACTCCAGGGCTACCACCTTGTCCTGGGCGGAGAGGATGGTGTGCTCCAGCTCCTTCAGCTCCTGGGAGATATACCGCTCGGCGTTGACGGTGGTCTGCTTGCGCACCCAGTCCTGGGGGACCAGGTCCGTCTGGGATTTGGCTACCTCGATGTAATAGCCAAAGACCTTGTTATAGCCCACCTTCATGTTCCGAATGCCCGTCTGCTCCTTGGTGCGGCCCTCCAGGTCGGCCAGCAGCTCCGCCCCGTGGTCGATGACGTTGCGCAGGCGGTCCACCTCCTCGCTGTACCCCTCCGGACGGATAAACTTTCCCTCCCGGACGGAGAAGGGGGGCTCGTCCACCAGGGCCCGCTGGAGCAGGTCCCGCAGCTGGGGCAGGTCGTCCAGCTCCTCCCGCAGGGACTGGAGCAGGGCGGAGGGGCAGCCCTCCAGCAGCTCCCGCAGCCGGGGCAGACGGCCCAGGCCGGTCCCCAGGGCGGCCAGGTCCCGCCCGCCGGCGGAGCCGTACACCACCCGGCCGATGAGCCGCTCCAGGTCGGTGACCTCCCGCAGCTCCAGGGCCAGCTCCTCCCGGGTGATGATGTCCTCCCACCAGGTCGTTCACCGCCTGCTGCCGCCGGGCGATCTGAACGGGGGAGAGGAGGGGCCGCTCCAGCCAGCCCCGGATGAGCCGGTGTCCCATGGCGGTGCGGGTCTTGTCCAGCACCCAGAGCAGAGAGCCCTTCTTTCTCCTTGCCCCGCAGGGTCTCGGTGAGCTCCAGGGTCTGCCGGGCGGTGAGGTCCAGCTCCATGAACTGGCCCGCAGTGTAGTAGGTAAAGACCGCGATGTGGGACAGGTCGGTCTTTTGGGTCTCATAGAGATAGGACAGCAAACCGCCGGTGGCCTGCACCGCCGCCCGGTCCCCCTCCGGCAGGGAGTCCAGCCCCGCCCGGAACTGGCCCTCCACCTGGGTCCGGGACACATCATAGCGGAAGCGGCCCTCGCCCCCGTTCTCACACAGGCAGCCCAGCTTCTCCCGGAGGAAGCCGGTCAGCCCCTCCAGGTTCCAGGCCCCGTCGGACAGCACCGCCTCGGCGGGGTGGAAGCGGCCCAGCTCGTTCTCCAGATGGGGCAGGGCCTCCTCTCCGCTGGGGAAGGAGGTGGCGAACACCTCTCCGGTGGAGATGTCGCACAGGCACAGGCCCAGGGCCGTGGAGTCGGCGTAGACGGCGCAGAGGAAGTTGTTCCGCCCCTCCTCCAGCATGGAAGAGGCAATGACGGTGCCTGGAGTGATGACCCGGATGATGTCCCGGTCCACCAGCCCCTTGGCCGTGGCCGGGTCCTCTGTCTGCTCGCAGATGGCCACCTTGTACCCCTTGGCGATGAGGCGGGCGATGTAGCTGTCACAGGAGTGGTAGGGGACCCCGCACATGGGGGTGCGCTCCTCCGGAGGCTTGTTCCGGTCCCGGGTGGTGAGGGTGAGGTCCAGCTCCTTGGACACCAGCCGGGCGTCCTCGTTGAATATCTCATAAAAGTCGCCCAGCCGGAAAAACAGGATGGAGTCCGGGTTGCGCTCCTTCATCTCCAGATATTGCTTCATCATGGGGGTCATCTCTGCCATGGGGTCACCAACTCTCTTTCTCTTCTCTTCATCGGGACGGCGGTCCTATGTGGCCGCCTGCCTGTTCTCCGCTGGGGAATGTCCCCCCACCGTCCCGTAGGGGAGGGGCTTGCCCCTCCCGCTGGTTTCCGGAAGGCTTTCATTTTGCGCGTAGGATTTCGCCCTGCGGGGCGGCGCACCGAGTCATCGCGCCCTACGGACGTCATGGTCCACAAAGGGCGGGCGGGTCAGGAGACCCGCCCCTACGGGGCAATTACGGTCCTGCACAATACGATGGCCACCACAGCCATGAAACCGCGCCTGTCCCTCCGAAACCAAACGGGGCTGCTAAAAACGCCGTAGGGGCGGACACTGGCCCGCCCGTCCTCTGCTGAGGACCGTTTTCCCTGTCATCCCGCAGGGGAGGGGCTTGCCCCTCCCGCTGGTTTCCGGAAGGCTTTCATTTTGCGCGTAGGATTTCGCCCTGCGGGGCGAGTTTCTTTCCCAGCGATGGGAAAGAAACCAAAGGATCGCCGGGGGAGACTCACATCGCCGTCGGGAACAGGTTCCCTCCGGCTCCAGTTCGTTCTCCCCCCGTCCCCCGGAGAATACGAGGCCCAATTCTAGGGGGCTACCGAACACTGTCAGGCGCGGGAGGGACAACGACTGCCCCCGCATCCACGCCGCTGCCGCTGTCGGTCCGAAATTAAGACGCGCCGCCGCGCTGGACCAAACGGGCGCGCCTGATTGCTCAAGCTCTAATCTCTGCGGGGGAAAATCGGCGGGCGGGTCAGGAGACCCGCCCCTACGGCATTTCAGGCAGATCATAGCAGAACGGGACAACGGGAGGGGCGAGCCCCGCCCCTACGGGACGGTGGGGGGACATTCCTCGGCGGAGAACCGGCAGGCGGCCACATGGGGCCACCCCTACGGCGTGTCCCTCCGGCCCGCCAGATAATCCAAGGAAACACCGTAAAAGTCCGCCAGCTTGACTAAGGTGGACAAACGCGGCTCCGCTGTGCCATATTCATAATTTTGATAGGCACGCAGAGCGATCTTCAATTCTTTGGACACATCATTCTGTGTCTTTCCAACCTGTTTTCGCAGTATCACAAGACGTTCGGAGAAAATGGTCATCATGAATGAGCGCTCCTTGACACGCATCTTTCCACGTTATATAATAGACGTAGAAAGATGCGTTTTGAGGTGTATTGTATGACAGAACTGCAAAAGGTGCTCTATGACTACGCCTGGGAATACCAGATCCCCGGGCTGCTGCGGGCCAGCCAAAAGGAGGCGGCGGACAACGACCGCATGGTAGAGGCCGCCCTGACCCGTCTGCGGGGTCTGGGTCCGGAGGGCGCGGACCTGGCCCAGCGGCTGGAGAGCGGACAGCTCACCCGGCAGGCCATCCAGGGGGAGGCCGTCTTTCTGGCCGGCCTGTCCCTGGGCCTGGAGCTGGGGGCCACCCGCCGCCTGTGAGCGGCGGACGGCGGTTATGCCAGCTCTCCGAACAGGGACCACTTGTTGGCCCCGGTGATCTTCACATCCCGGAACTGCCCCAGGGCCTCCCGGTCCCCCGTCACCCGGACCAGCCGGTTGCCCGGGGTGCGGGCGGTGAGGTCATACCGGGGGTCGTCGCTCACTCCGTCCAGCAGACAGCGCACCGTCTTTCCGATGTAGGCGGCGTGCTTTTCCTCGGAAATGGCGTCCTGGAGGGCCACCAGGCGGTTGAAGTTGGCCAGCTTCTCCTCCCGGGGCATGGGGTCGTCCATTTTGGCGGCGGGGGTGCCCACCCGGGGGGAGTAGATGAAGGTAAACAGGGCGTCGAAGCGGACCTCCTCCAGCACCTTCAGCGTGTCCTCAAACTCCTCTGTGGTCTCCCCCGGGAAGCCCACGATGATGTCGGAGGTGAGCACGATGTCCGGGATGAGGGACTTGAGATCCCGGATCTTTTCCAGATACTGCGCCCGGGTGTGGCGGCGGTTCATCACCTTCAGCACCCGGTCGTTCCCCGCCTGGAAGGGCAGGTGGAGCACCGGGGCCACCTTCTCCGCACCGGGCCATGGTCTCGAACAGCTTCTGGGTGGCGTCCTTGGGGTGGGAGGTCATAAAGCGGATCAGGAAGTCCCCGGGGATGGCGTTCACCTGCTCCAGCAGGTCGGCAAAATCCATGGGCTCCTCCAGGTCCTTCCCATAGGAGTTCACGTTCTGGCCCAGCAGGGTGATGTCCCGGTACCCCTCCGCCGCCAGCTGCTCCACCTCGGCCAGGATGTCCTCCGGCCTGCGGGAGCGCTCCCGGCCCCGCACATAGGGCACGATGCAGTAGGAACAGAAGTTGTTGCACCCGTACATGATGGACACCCAGGCCTTTACCTTGTCCTGCCGCACCACCGGGATACCCTCGGCAATGGAGCCGGGGTCGTCGGCGTTGGAGAAGATCCGCCCCCGCTGGGTCAGCAGGGTGTGGATATACTCCGGGAATTTCCATAAAACGTGGGGGCCGAACACCAGGTCCACATGGCGAAAGGACTGCCGCACCTTCTCGGCCACATGGGCCTCCTGGGCCATACAGCCGCACAGGCAGATGATCTGCTCCGGGTTGCGGCGCTTCACATGGACCAGGGCGCCCCAGGTTGCCCAGCACCCGCTGCTCGGCGTGCTCCCGGATGGCGCAGGTGTTCAGAACGATGATCCGGGCCTGCTCCTCATCGGTGGTGAAGTCATAGCCCATCTGGCGCAGATAGCCCCGGATGCGCTCGGAGTCGGCCTCGTTCTGCTGGCAGCCATAGGTGTCCACAAAGGCCAGGGGAGCCTCCCCCCGGTCGGCGTTCATCCGGGCGATCTCCCGGCAGTATTGCAGCTGGCGGTCTACCTCCGCCTGCGGGATGGTGGTTGTAATTCGTTCCATTTGGACCTCCGAAACATGGGTTTTGAGACGGCCGCGGCCGGGCATACTCCCTGGGCGGCGCGCCCGGACCTCAGTGTGTGTTCGTATCGTATTATTGTATCATTTTTTCCGCCGGGAGACAAGAAAAGCGGGACAGAAAAATCATCCTGCCGCCACCTCCGCTCCGGGGGTGGGAGGATTTTGAAAACTTTTTGTAAACCTTCCCGTTTTTTCCCCCTTTCCACGGCCGTGCCGCCCCCGCCACATTGCCTTTTTCCCGGAAGCATGGTAAAATGTGATATTCAAGAGTTGGGGCCGGACCCCGGAGACAGACAGAAGGGAGCCATCCACCATGCGCAAGCTGATCATTGAGAAAGCCGCCGTCCGCGCCAACATGGCGGTCATCAAGGAGCGCGCCAGGGGCGCGGCACTGTATGGCGTGCTCACCGGAGACGGCGGGGGCGCCGGTCTGACGGAGCTGGCCCGCCTGATCCGGGACGAGGGGATCAGCCGCTTTGCCGTGGGCACGGTGGAGGAGGCCCAGGCCCTGCGGGAGGCCGGCTTTGAGGACGAGGAGCTCCTGATGCTTCGGGCCACGGTGGACCGGGAGGAGCTGGAGCGGCTGGTGGACCTGAACGTGGTGTGCACCATCTCCTCAGTGGATACCGGACTGGCCCTGAACGCGGTGGCGGAGAACCGCTCCACCGTTGCGGAGGCCCACATCCAGGTGGACACCGGCATGGGCTTCGGCGGCTTTCTGATTGGGGAGCCGGAGAAGATCCTGCTGGCCTACCGCTCGCTGCCCAACGTGGCCCTTTCCGGCATCTACACCCAGCTCCACGCCGTGTCCCCCAAGGGCCCGGAGGTGGGCGCACAGCTCCGGCAGTTCCGCCAGGTGCTGGACGCCATCCATGCCGCCGGCTTTGAGACGGGCACCGTCCACGCCGCCGGCTCCTATGCCCTGATGCACTTCGACGAGGCCCGGCTGGACGCGGTGCGGGCCGGCTCCGTCCTGCTGGGCCGGTGCCGCCGGAGCCAGGGGGACGGGCTGCGCCCCGTGGGCTTCGGAGAGGCCCCTCTGGCCGAGGTCCGCTGGCTGCCCAAGGGGCACACCGTAGGGGCGGACAGGCTCACTGCGCTGAAGCGGCCCACCCGGGTGGCAGTCCTCCCGGTGGGCTACCAGAACGGCTTCGGAGTGGACCGCCCCCGGGACTCCGGCCTGCCGGCCCTCTGGCGGCAGTGGAAGAAAAACCGGAACCGCACCGTCCGCCTGGGGGAACAGCGGGTGAAGATCATCGGCAGCATCGGCGCCACCGAGACCATCCTCAACGTCACCGACGTGAAGTGCTCCGCCGGGGACCCGGCTGTCTTTGAGCTGGACCCCCTGTACGCCCGGGGCTTCCAGATCGAATACCGGTAACGGGGTCAATCAGGAATGAGGAATTGCGGCGCGCTCCCAAAATTTCCAATTCCTAATTCCTAACTCCTAACTCAACCAAGAAGGTGTTTTACAGTGTCTGACCTGAACTTCCAGCCGCTGCTCTTCGGCGGCGACATCAACGTATACAGCGTGGCCCGGGCCTTCCATGAGGCCTATGGGGTGCGCAGCATCGCCTTCGGCAAGTATCCCTCCTTCCCCTGTCACGGTAGCGCCATTCTGGACTACCGGGTCTGTCCGGACAACGAGAGCGCCGACGCCTTCCGCCGCAACGTCCGGGCGGTGGCCCAGGAGTTTCCTGACAAGACCGTCCTTCTGCTGGGCTGCGGGGACAGCTATGTGCAGCTGGCCGCCCACTGCAAGGACCAGCTGCCGGACAACGTGGCCGCCCCCTATATCGACGGGGCCCTGCTGGACACCCTGATCAACAAGGAGAAGTTCTATCAGCTGTGCGACCGGTACGGCATCGACCACCCCGGCCACCTTTATTTACGACAAGTCCATGGGCCACGACTTCACCCTGCCCTTTGGCCCGCCCTACATCGCCAAGCCGGCCGACAGCGTGGCCTACTGGGCCACCGGGGTCCACGCGCTGGCCAAGGTCTATGTCTGTCAGAGCTGGGAGGAGCTTCTGGCCGCCCTGGATGAGGTCTACGCCGCTGGCTACCCCGACCACATGGTCCTTCAGGAGTTCATCCCCGGAGGACGACACCTACATGCGGGTGATGACCAACTACTCCGACCGCAGCGGCCAGGTGAAGCTGATGTGCCTGGGCCATGTGCTGCTGGAGGAGCACTCCCCCCACGGCATCGGCAACCACGCCGTCATCATCACGGAGCATGACGAGGCCCTCTCCCTGAAGATCAAGGCCATGCTGGAGGACCTGCACTTCACCGGCTTCTCCAACTTCGACATCAAGTACGACCAGCGGGACGGGAAGTACAAGGCCTTTGAGATCAACTGCCGCCAGGGGCGGAGCAACTACTATGTCACCGGGGCGGGGCACAACATTGCCCGGCTGGTGGTGGAGGACCGGATCGAGCATCGTGAGCTGCCCCTCCTGATCACCAGCAACCGCTCCCTGTGGCGGATGGTGCCCAAAAAGGTCGCCTTTGACTTCACCCCCAAGCGCTACCACCAGGAGATGAAGGCCCTCATCCAGGCAGGGGCGGACTCCCACCCCCTGGTGTACGGGCAGGACGCCGCGCTCAAGCGCCGCCTCCGTATCTGGAAAAACCACCTGGGCAATCTGAAGCGCTTCCAGCAGTACAATCAGAAACCGGAGGGATAAGCCATGTTCCGTGAAATGCGCCGCAGCAGACAGCAGCTGACCCGGGAGGAGGCGGAGGCCGTCCTGAGCCGGGGCACCTCCGGGGTCCTGTCTGTCCTGGGAGACGAAGGCTACCCCTACGGCGTACCCCTGAGCTATGTCTATCACGATGGGAAGCTCTATTTCCACTGGGCCCGCAGCGGGCACAAGCTGGACGCTGTCCGCGCCTGCCCCAAGGCCTCCTTCTGCGTGGTGGACCAGGACCAGGTGGTTTCCCGGGAGTACACCACCTATTTTCGCAGTGCCATCGCCTTCGGCACCGTCCGAATCGTGGAGGATCCGAAGGAACAGCAGAACGCCCTGCTCCTGCTGGCCCAGCGGTACGCCCCGGAGCAGTCCCAGGCCGACCACCAGCGGGAGATCGACCGCTTTTTCTCCAACCTGTGCATCGCGGAGCTGACGGTCCAGCACCTCACCGGGAAGGAGGCCATCGAGCTGGTCCGGGCAAAGGCCCCCGACACGCCCTGAACTGACAAAAGGAGAGTCCCCATGAATGAACACCGACTGGGTATCATCGGCGGCATGGGCCCCCAGGCCACCAATACCTTTTACCAGTATATCATTGACCGCACCGACGCCCACAGCGACCAGGAGCACCTGTCCGTTCTGATCTTTTCGGATAGTGATATGCCCGACCGAACCGGGGCCATCCTGGGCAGCGAGACAGACCGGGCGGCCGTCTCCCAGCGGCTGCTGGACGACGCGCGCCTGCTGGAGGCGGCAGGCTGCACGGTACTGGCCGTCCCCTGCAATACCGCGCATTATTTTCTGGACCAGGTCCAGGAGCAGGTGGGGATCCCCATCCTCCACATGATCCGGGAAACCGCCCGCCTCCTGGTCAGCCAGGGGCGGAAGCGGCCCGGCATCCTAGCTACCGACGGCACCATCCAGACCGGTCTCTACCAGCGGGAGTTTGCTGCCCTGGGGCTGGAGCCCCTGGCCCCCGGGCCGGAGGCCCAGAGGCAGATCATGTCCCTGATCTATGACGACATCAAGGCAGGCAAGCTGGGCGACCCGGAAAAGTTCGCCGCTGCCCACCAGGATCTGATCGCCCAAGGCTGCGACTGTGCAATATTGGCCTGTACTGAATTATCCGTTTTTGCCACGCAGCATCCCCTTTCCACCTTTTTTATAGACGCAATGGCCGTTCTGGCGGAGCGGGCGGTACAGGCCTGCCGCAAGCCCCTGCGTCAGATCCACAGCAAATGATCGACTAAATCCACTTGGCCCTTCGGAGGTGTCCCTGTATGTCTGATCTCATCCGCCCGCTGGGCGAATATCTGTCCCTGCTGGAGCAGGAGGGCCTTCTGGCCGATCCCGTCCCGGACAGCCTGGACCGGAGCGCTCCGGTGGCCCTGGTCTCCTGCGACTCCCGGAACGTGGTCCCCGGGACCCTGTTTCTCTGTAAGGGCTCCCATTTCCGGGAGGAATTTCTGGAGGCCGCCCGGGAACGGGGGGCCTTCCTCTACGCCGGCGAGACCATCTATCCCAACTGCCCGCTCCCCGGCCTGCGGCTCACCGATCTGCGACGGGCCATGGCCCTGCTGGCCGACCTGTGCTACGGCCATCCATCCGGGCGGCTGAAGGTGGTGGGTTTCACCGGGACCAAGGGAAAGTCCACCTCCGCCTACTACCTGAAATCCGTCCTGGACGCCTGGCAGGCCGGGCAGAGGGGAGACCGGCGTGATCTCCTCCATCGACACCTATGACGGGGTGGAGCGCTTTGAGTCCCACCTCACCACCCCGGAGCCTCTGGACCTCCAGCGCCACCTGGCCCACGCCGCCGACGCGGGGCTGGAGTACCTCACCATGGAGGTATCCAGCCAGGCCCTGAAGTACCACCGCACCCTGTGTACCCACTTCGCCGCCGCCTGCTTCCTCAACATCGGCTACGACCACGTCTCCCCAGTGGAGCACCCGGATTTTGAGGACTATTTTGCCTCCAAGCTGAAGATCTTCGCCCAGGCGGGGGTAAACTGCGTCAATCTGGACAGCGACCACGCCGGCCGGATCCTGGAGGCCGCCCGGCAGGCCGGCAAGCCCGTGTTCACCTTCTCCCAGCGGGACCCCCAGGCCGACATCTATGCCAGCCAGGTCCGGAAGGAGGACGGGCAGACTGTCTTTCACGTCCGCACCCCCCAGTATGAGCGGGAGTTCCGCCTGACCATGCCCGGGCTGTTCAATGTGGAAAACGCCCTGGGCGTCATCGCGGTGTGCCACGCCCTCCACGTCCCTCCCGCCGCCGTGTACGACGGCCTGGTCCGGGCCCGGGTGCCCGGACGGATGGAGACCTACACCAACGCCGACGGCAGCCTCCACGCCATCGTGGACTACGCCCACAACCGCATGTCCTTCGAGACCCTGTTCCGCTCCGTCCGGGCGGAGTACCCCGGCCGGGAGATGGCCATTGTGTTCGGCTGTCCCGGAAAAAAGGCGTACGACCGCCGCCGGGATCTGGGCGAGGCCGCCGGCCACTGGTGCGACCGGGTCTATCTCACCGAGGAGGACAGCGGGGAGGAGGACACCCTGGACATCTGCCGGGAGATCGCTCCTAACGTGGAGAAGGCGGGCTGTCCTGTCCGCATCATCCCCAACCGCGGAGAGGCCATCCGTCAGGCGGTGCTGGACTGCGCCGGACCCTCGGTGCTGCTCCTCACCGGCAAAGGGCGGGAGACCCGCCAGAAGCGGGGGACCGCCTATATCGACACCCCCACCGATGTGGAGTACGTCCAGGCCTTCCTCCAGGAGTACGACCTGCGCCGGGGGCTGGACCGGGAGAGTCCCGCCCGGGCCATGCTGTCCATCCTCCCCGCCCTGGAGGCGCGGCGGGAGGAGCTCTGGGTGGTCTGCTGCCCCTCCAGTCAAGAGGAGGCCGCGGCCCGGGACGCCGCCGCCCTGAGCCGTGCCGGCGTCCGTGTGGTCCTGGTGCGCCATGGGAGCGGCCCCCTGCCCGCCGCTCTGTTGGGAAACGGCGTCACTCTCTCCCCCGGAGACGGCGGACTGCTCCGCCGGGCGGACACCGGCTTCACCGTCCGGCCCAAGGTGCTGGACACCCTGCTGGACGGGGGATTTCTCCCCGTTCTGGAGGGAGGGGAGGAGGAGGCCCTGGCCGTGGCCCAGGCCACCCGGGCCCACCGCCTGGTCCTGTTCACGACGCAGGAGCCCTCTCTTGCCCTGGGCGTGGACCGTCAGGTGGAGCTGCTCCACCTGGACCTGGCCCGGGCCGCCGAGCTGCGCAAGGCGGGGGAGCTCCCCCCAGAGACAAACCGGGCCCTGGAGGTGGCCTGCCGGGCCGTGGAGGGGGGCGTCCGCCGGGCGGCCCTCCTGGCTCCGGGTGCAGACCACATCCTGCTGCTGGACGCTCTGGGACAGCACATCCAGGGGATCTCCGTCACCCCATGATCGTCCCAATCTGCAAAAGCACCGGCCTGCATTCGCAGGCCGGTGCTTTTGTCCTGTCTCCCGGCACGGAGCCGGGTCCTTGTATCACGACTGGACCCGCGGCTCAGGGCTCCCGCCGCCGGGGGCGATCTCCCGGACAGTGAGCACATCCTCCGCCACGGTGAACTTCACCTCCCAGCCGCCGAAGGCCAGGCCGTACACCCGGTCCGGGTCGTGCTGATAGGTGGGGCGCGGGTCCTGGGCCAGCACGCCCAGCAGGGCGGCCCGGCGGCTTTCTTCCACCGGCTCCAGCAGCTCCAGAGGGCACTCCACCCGGAGGCTGGCCTCCTTGGGCTGGCTGGCGAAGCCCCCCACCGCCTCGGGGCGGCAGTCGGCGTAGGGGAGGTAGGGTTTCACGTCATAGATGGGGGTGCCGTCCATCAGGTCGGCCCCCGCCACCCAGAGCACCGGCCCCCACTGGGGATGCTGCTCGATCCGCTCCAGCCGGACACAGGACAGTCCGATGGGGTTGGGGCGGAAGGGGGAACGGGTGGCAAACACCCCCATCCGGACATTCCCCCCAAGACGCGGGGGGCGCACCGTGGGGGACCAGCTCTCCCGCACCGCCTGGGAGAACTGCCAGATCAGCCAGAGGTGAGAAAAACCCTCCAGCCCCCGCAGGGCGTCCGGATTCCGGTACTCTGGCTCAAAGACCACCGCGGAGCGCAGCTCCTCCACCAGGCCGCTCTGCCGCGGGATGCCGAATTTTGTGGGAAAATCGCTGTGGATCCGGGCGATCACCCGGAGCGTGTGCTGTTCCGCCATCAGGCTTCCCTCCTCTGGGGCGCGGCCCCTTATCCGTTGAAGCGGTTCATCGCCCGGTCCGGGCCCTCCTTCAGAAGGCACTCCACCGCGTCGGCGGCCCGCTTCACCGCCCCGTCGATGGCTTTCTTGTCCTCCCCCTGGAATTTGCCCAGCACCCAGTCCGCCATGTCATAGTCGGGGTGGGGCTTTTCTCCCACACCCACCCGGACACGGGGGAACTGGTCGGTGCCCAGGTGCTGGATGATGTTCTTCAGGCCGTTGTGTCCGCCGGCGCTGCCCCCCTTGCGGATGCGCAGCCGGCCCACCGCCAGGGCGGTGTCGTCCGACACCACCAGCACCCGCTCCGGCGGGATCTTATAGAAATCCACCGCCTGGCGCACTGCCTCCCCGGACAGGTTCATATAGGTCACCGGCTTCATCACCAGCACCTTTTCCCCGGAAATGGTGAGCAGATTGGTCAGCGCCTTGAACTTCAGCCGCTGGATGGGGGCGTTCTGCCGCTCGGCCAGTTCGTCGGCCACCAGAAAGCCCACATTGTGCCGGGTATTCTCATACTGGGTCCCGGGATTCCCCAGACCCACCAGCAGCCACTCAGCGCCGCCGGTATTGTTTCGGAAAAACATGGTCGTCCTTTCTTCGCTCAGAAAAGGAGGAGACGGGCGACGCCCGTCCCCTCCGGTTCGGCAGGGTGGTATTCAGGAGAACAGACGGGAGACGGAAGTCTCCTCGTAGATGTGGCTGATGGCCTCGGCAAACATGTGGGCCACGGAGATGTAACGGATCTTCTCGCAGGCGGCGACACCGGCCTTGGGGGGGATGGTGTCCAGGAACACCACCTCGTCAATGACGCTGTCGGCGATGCGCTGGATGGCGGGGCCGGAGAGCAGGCCGTGAGTGGCGCAGGCGGTGACGCTCTTGGCCTTGCCGATGTCCACCAGAGCCTTGGCCGCGTGGCACAGGGATCCGCCGGTGTCCACCATGTCGTCCAGAAGGATGACGTGCTTGTCGGTGACGTCGCCGATGATGTTCATGACCTCAGAGGAGTTGGCCTTCTGACGGCGCTTGTCCACGATGGCCAGGGGCATCCCCAGCTTCTGGGCAAGCGGGCGCGGGCCACGGAGCCCACATCGGGGAGACCACCATGGTCTCGTCCTGGACGGCGGCGAACTTGCGGATAAACTCGTTGACAAAGATGGGGGAGCCCAGCAGGTTGTCCACCGGAATGTCGAAGAAACCCTGGATCTGGTTGGCGTGCAGGTCCATGGTCAGCACCCGGTCCGCACCGGCGCGGGTGAGGATATTGGCCACCAGCTTGGCGGAGATGGGATCACGGGGCTTGGTCTTGCGGTCCTGGCGGGCATAGCCGAAGTAGGGGATCACAGCGGTGATCCGGCCGGCGGAGGCCCGGCGCAGGGCGTCGATCATAATGAGCAGCTCCATCAGGGAGTCATTCACCGTGTGGAGGCGGCCGTCCTTCTCAAAGGGGCAGGTGGACTGGACCACGAACACATCCGCGCCGCGGACGGTCTCGTAGATGGAGGCAAAGTTCTCGCCATCGGCAAAGGACCCGACCTCAGAATTGCCCAGGGGGACCCCCAGCTCCTGACAGATGGCCTTCGCCAGGTTGGGATTGGAGTTTCCGGTAAAAATCTTGATGCTCTTCCCGTGTGTGATCATACTCAACTTCCTTCCATTTATTGCGGAGCCCGCCCCAGACGGGAGCGCAGCCCCTGTTATCGCTTCCTGCGGTCCTCACAGCATTCCGGTCCTGCGGCCCCGCGCCGCAGGCTTGGTTCACTTCCGCGCCTTCTTGGCCCGGTGGGCTGCCGCCCAGCCAGGCTTCTCCACCTGACGGGCCCGGGCGATGGCCAGGGCGTCGGCGGGCACATCCTCCGTAATCGTGGAGCCGGCGGCGGTATAGGCCCCGTCCCCCACATGGACCGGGGAGACCAGGTTGGTGTTGCAGCCAATGAAGCAGTCATCCCCAATGGTGGTACGGTACTTCCGGTTGCCGTCATAGTTGACCAGCACCGTGCCGCAGCCAAAGTTCACCCGGCGTCCCACGTCGGCGTCCCCCACATAGGTGAGATGGGCGATCTTGGTCCCGTCCCCGATGGTGGAATTTTTCAGCTCCACAAAGTCCCCCACCTTCACATCCCGGCCCACATGGCAGTTGGGGCGGATATAGGCGAAGGGACCCACATGGGCGCCGGCCTCGATGGTGCTCTCATTGCACTGGGAGGAGTTGATCACAGCGCCATCCCCCACAGTGCAGTCGGTGAGTATGGTGTTGGGCCCGATCTCGCAGTTCTCTCCCACCACCGTGTTCCCCCGCAGAATGGTCCCTGGGAGCAGCAGGGTCCCCGCTCCCACCGTGACGCCCGCCTCTACATAGACGGTGTCCGGGTCCATCATCCGCACGCCGGACTCCAGCAGGGCCTGGCGTTTTGCGGCAAAATCATCCATAAACTGGTTACCTCCTGAGAAAGATCAAAAAAAGAGGGGAAAATGTTCTCTTTCCAAAGTCGTTTTTCTCTCTTCCGTCCCCATTATAGCATATCCTTCTGACTTTTTGCCACAATCCGCAAAAAATTTTTAAAAAGTCAGGATTCTCTTGTTTTTGGGCAAGATACCTCAAAACGCAGTGCGGCCGCCGCCCCGGGGATGACCCGGGACGGCGGCCGTCCAGCTGTCAGCAGGGGGCAGCAGCCAGCTCCTCCTCCAGGAGGGGCTGGACCCCCAGCCGCTCCCGCAGGCGTCCGGGGTGATAGATGTGGGCCAGCTCCAGGCCGGCGCACAGGGTGTCCACCAGGTCCACCAGCCAGGCCTCCCAGGAGCGGGGAAGCTGGCCGCCTAAGGGCCACATGTGGGACAGGATGATGTTGCGCTCCTTTTCAGAGAGCGCGGTGAGCTCCGCCGCGTTTCGGGCGGCCGCGCGTGGGTGGTCGAAGCACTGCCAGCCGGGGTGTGCCGACGTGTCCCGGGAGTCGTAGAGGTACAGGTCGTGCAGCAGGCCGGCACGGGCGGCGGCGGTCTCATCCAGCCGCAGGGCGCGGGCGGCCCGGTACGAGCAGTAGGCGACAAACAGGGAGTGGTCCAGCGTGCTGATATGGCCGTGGTGCTTCCACCGTCCCATCATGCGTACGGCGTCAGAACCCAAAAGCTCCTCCGTAGTCCGGCAGAACTCCTCAAGATAATGGTTCAATGGAATCAGTCCTTTCTGTCAAACGGCAGTTGTTGGGATATGATACACAGCTCCGCGGACCAGCCGCGGGGAGCCGGCATCCAAAAGAACATCGGCCGGTCTGGCCCTGTCTCTATTATAATGCGTGCTGAACAAAGACACAAGCATGGAAATCCAAAACTTACAAGGCAAATTGGCCCTGTTCAGGTGCAAGGTTTTCAGGCCATTCCACCCCAAAGGCCGTTTTTTACAGCTATGGTCCCCAGAACAGCCGATCCCTCCAACATCATAATAGCCCCGTCCAGGCCCGTTGTCACCAGGGAACGGGAGGAAACCAGAGAAATGTTTACCGGATCTGACCGCTCCCCCGGGCGATAAACTTAAAGGTACACAGCTCCGCCAGGCCCAACGGGCCCCGGGCGTGGAGCTTCTGGGTGGAGATGCCCATTTCACAGCCCAGGCCGAACTCCCCGCCGTCGGTAAAGCGGGTGGAGGCGTTCCAGTACACGGCGGCGGAGTCCACCTGCCGCTGGAAGGCATGGGCAGCCTTCTCGTCGCCGGTGACGATGCACTCGGAGTGGCCGGTGGAGTGGGCGGCGATGTGAGCCACAGCCCCCTCCACACCGTCCACCACCCGGACCGCCAGGATATAGTCCAGGAACTCGGTGTCAAAGTCCCGCTCCCCGGCGGGCGCACCGTCAATGACGGCGGCGGCCGTCTCATCCAGCCGCAGCTCCACCGGAGGCTGTCCGGCCACCGCCCGGCCATCCACCAGCCGGGCCTTCAGCTTGGGAAGGAACTCTCCTGCAATCTTTCGGTCCACAAGGCACACCTCGGCGGCGTTGCACACGCTGGGCCGGCTGCACTTGGCGTTCTCCAGGATGTCCAGCGCCATCCCCTGGTCGGCCCATTGGTCCACATAGACGTGGCAGATGCCGGTGCCCGTCTCGATCACCGGAACGGTGGCGTTGTCCACGCAGGCCCGGATCAGGCCCGCGCCCCCCCGGGGGATGAGCAGGTCCACATAGCCGCTGGCGGTCATCAGCTCGTGTGCGGAGGCGCGGCTGGTGTCCTCCACCAGCTGGAGAGCGTCCTCCGGCAGACCCGCGGCGGCCAGCCCCTCCTTCAGGGCGGCCACAATGGCGGCGGCGGAGCGGTGGGCCTCCTTGCCGCCGCCGGAGCACACAGGCGGAGCCCGCCTTCAACGCCAGAGCGGCGGCGTCGCTGGTGACATTGGGACGGCTCTCATAGATGATGGCGATGACCCCCATGGGGACGGCGGTCTTCTCGATCACCAGCCCGTTGGGCCGCTCCACCCGGGACAGCACGGCGCCCACCGGGTCGGGGAGGGCGGCTACCTCCCGCATCCCCTGGGCCATGCCGGCGATGCGCTCGGGACTCAGCGCCAGCCGGTCCAACATCACCTCGGAGATGGTCCCACGGGCCGCCTCCAGGTCCTGGACATTGGCGGCCAGAATGTCCGCCGTGCGGTCCTCCAGGGCCCGGGCCATCTCCATCAGCGCCCGGTTTTTCAATTCCGTATCCGCCAGGGCCAGGGCCCCTTTGGTGCCCCTGGCCTTCTTCAGCAGTTCCATTGTCGTCATTGACGTCACCCTCTTCAAATCTTTCCGTCTCCGGCCTGCCTCCCGCTCCTCTTGCGTCCACGGGCCGAATTTCGATTCCTTTTTGTAATTTATCGTCTTATTTTTCCGATTTGGAGTCAATCTATTCCTGATTTCTTCCCCAAAAAGCGGGTGCCCACCGCTTTTCCATCCGCCACATCATACAGCACTTGGGGCCGCTCCCCGTTGGTGATGATCATATCGCAGCCCGCGGCGGTGACCATTTTGGCCGCCCGCAGCTTGGTGGCCATGCCGCCGGTGCCCAGGCCGGAGCCCGCGCCGCCAGCCAGCCCCTCGATCTCTGGGGTGACCTTCTCCACCACGGGGATGAGCCGGGCCTCCGGATCCTTCCGGGGATCGGCGGTATACAGGCCCTCGATGTCGCTGAGCAGGACCAGCAGGTCCGCATGGATCGAGCAGGCCACGATGGCCCCCAGCGTGTCGTTGTCCCCCACCTTGATCTCGGCGGTGGCGATGGTGTCGTTCTCGTTGATGATGGGCAGAGCGCCCAGCTCCAGCAGGCGCTCCAGAGTGTTTTCAAAGTTCTGCCGCCGCTCGGCGTGGTCCACATCCTCGCCAGTGAGGAGGATCTGGGCCACCGTGTGGTTATACTGGAGGAACAGCCGGTCATAGGTGTACATCAGCTCACACTGGCCCACCGCGGCGGCGGCCTGCTTGGATGGCATATCACTGGGCTTTCCGGGCAGATTCAGCTTGCCCACGCCCATGCCGATGGCGCCGGATGAGACCAGGATCACCTCATGGCCCGCGTTTTTCAGGTCGCTGAGGACCTTGACCAGGTCCTCCACATGGCGGATGTTCATCCGGCCCGTGGCGTGGGCCAGGGTGGAGGTCCCCACTTTGACTACGATTCTCATGTACAAACAGCCCCTTTCCTGTGGAGCGGTCCGCCGGGGGCGGCCGTCCGGTCACGCCCGGTCACTTGCCCAGGGCGATGGTCTTTTCATAGGCGGCGATGACCGCTTCCATCACCGCGGAGCGGAAGCCCCGGTCCTCCAGGGTGCGTACGCCCTGGATGGTGGTTCCGCCGGGGGAGCACACTCCGTCCTTCAGCTGGCCGGGGTGGGCGTGGTTCTCCAGCATCAGCCGGGCCGTGCCCTCCGCCATCTTGGCCGCATAGGCCAGCGCCTTGTCCCGGGGCAGGCCGCAGGCCACGCCGCCATCCGCAAGGGCTTCTATAAACATGGCGCAGAACGCAGGGCCGCAGCCGGAGACAGCGCTGGCCGCGTTGAGCCGCTCTGGGCCGACCCGGTCGATCATCCCCGCAGCGGATAGCAGGTTCTGGAAGTCGGACAGCTCCTCCTCAGTGGCGTCCACCCCGTAGTACTGCACCACACCGGCCCCCACTGCCACCGGAGTGTTGGGCATCAGGCAGATCACCGGATACGCGCCGCCGGCCATCTCCTGAATGCGCCGGGCGTCCAGCCCCGCGGCCATGGAGGCCAGCACGAACCGGTCCTTCCTCGCCTTCAGAATGGGGACCAGCCCGGAGAGCATCTGTTCCATCATCTGGGGCTTCACCCCCAGAAAGATCAGGCTGCACTCCCGGGCCACCGTCTCGTTGTCCGCCGTCTGCGCGCCCAGCTCACGGGCCACCGCCTCCGCTTTGGACCGGGTCCGGTTGGCCAGAAGGACAGGCGCGCCCTGGGCCCCCTTGACCGCCGCCCGGGCCACCGCCGCACCCATGGTGCCTGTGCCGATAAAGCCAATGGATGAAAACATATTGCTGGTCCTCCTTCAAGTCTTAACATGGGAATATTTGTTCACCTTAATCATACACATCCCCAGTCTATTTTGCAATTTATATTTCTTCCAAAAAACATTTGGTGACCGGAATGGATCCCTGCTGCAACTGCGGCGGCCTCCCCATCCTAAGAAAATCTTAAACAGTTCTTAATTGACTTTCCTCCACCTCCTGGGTACACTTAGTGTACTAATACAGTTCATACAGCCGCACAGTTCCGCCCCTCTGCGGGACCTGCGGCAGAAGGGAGGACGTGGTATGCTGAATCTGGACTATCGGGACGCCCGGCCCATCTATGAGCAGGTGCGGGACGGCCTGCGCCGCCTGATGGTCACCGGCGTAATCCGGGAGGGGGAGAAGCTCCCCTCGGTGCGTGCCCTGGCCAGCAGCCTGGCTATCAACCCCAACACCATCCAGCGGGCGTACGAGTCCCTGGAGGCGGAGGGCTATGTCTGCTCCGTCCCGGGGAAAGGCTCCTTCGCCGCGCCCCACACCGGGGTGGACCAGGGCCGGCGGGACAGTCTGCTGGGACGCTTTGACACCGTGACCGCCGAGCTGCTCTATCTCGGGGTCACCGGAGAGCAGCTCACTTCCCGGGTGCGGGCTATGGAAGGAGGGGAAGCACAATGATCCAAGTGAACAACGTGGTCAAAAGCTTTGACGGCTTCCGGGCTTTGGACGGTCTGACCATGTCGGTGGAGGGCGGCTCCATCTACGGCCTGGTGGGGCCCAACGGCGCAGGCAAGTCCACCATCCTGCGGCATATCACCGGAATCTACCGGCCGGACTCCGGCTCCGTGCGGGTGGACGGTCAGCCGGTGTATGAAAACCCCGCGGTGAAGAGCCGGATGGCCTGGATCCCAGACGAGCTGTACTACTTCCTGTCGGCCTCCACCCGGGACATGATGAAGTTCTACGGGGACTGTACCCTCAGTTCGACGACAAGCGGTACCAAGCCCTGAAGGACGCCTTCCCCGCCGTGGATGAGAAGCAGCCCATCCGCCGCCTGTCCAAGGGGATGCAGAAGCAGTCCGCCTTCTGGCTGGCCCTGTGCTGTATGCCGGACATCCTGGTGCTGGATGAGCCGGTGGACGGCCTGGATCCGGTGATGCGGCGGCAGGTGTGGTCCCTCCTCATGGGAGATGTGGCCCAGCGGGGGACCACCGTGCTGGTCTCCTCCCACAACCTGCGGGAGCTGGAGGATGTGTGCGACCATGTGGGCATCCTCTCCCACGGAAAGGTGCTGCTGGAACGCTCCCTCACCGACCTTCAGGACAACATCCTGAAGCTCCAGGTGGTCTTTCCCGACGGGCAGCTGCCCCAGCTGCCCCCCGATCTGAACGTGCTTCATGTCACCCAGCTGGGGCGGGTCCACACCCTGATCGTCCGGGGGGAGCCGGCGGTCATCAAAAGCCGGGTGGCTGTCTTTTCTCCCATGCTGATGGAGGCCCTGCCCCTGTCCCTGGAGGAGATCTTTATCTATGAGTTGGGAGGTGAGGACTATGCGGTCCGGGACATCGTTCTTTAATGCAGCGCTCTTCCGCAAGACATTCCTTCGCTTCTGGCCGATCTGGGCCCTGTACACAGCGGGGTGGACGCTGGTCCTGCCCCTGCGCCTGTGGGCAGACGCCATGCGCCGGAGCGCCTGGACTGCTCCGGAGCTGTCGGAGCATCTCCAAAACGCCGTAAACGGCATTCCAGGTCTTCTGGAGCCGGGGGTCCCCTTGGCCGCGGGCGCGGGTCTTGTATGCGCCATGGCGGTATTTTCCTACCTGTACTCCAGCCGCTCCGCCTGTATGATGCACGCCCTGCCCCTCCGGCGGGAGGCCCTGTTCCTCACCCAGTATCTGGCGGGGCTGTCCTTCCTGCTGCTACCCCAGCTGGCCGTTTTCGCCCTCACCGCCGCCACGGAGGCGGCCCTGGGGTGTCTGGCCCTCTGGCCCCTGGTCCAGTGGCTGCTGGTCCAGAGCGGGCTGTGCCTCTTTTTCTACTCCTTCGCCGTGTTCTGCGCCATGTTTACCGGACATCTGGCCGCTCTGCCGGTGTTCTATGGGGTGCTGAACATTCTGGCCTTTGTGATGACCTCCCTGACGGAGGCGGAGTGCAGCCTGTTCCTCTATGGGTTCCAGTCCTTTCCCTCGCCCGTGTGGGAGTTTGCAGATTATCTCTCCCCACCCATTGCCCTCTCCCGGGCGGTCTCTCTCACCTATCAAAACGAGATTCCCAGCCTCTACCAGCCCGGTCTGGTGGCGGTCTACGCCGCAGTGGGCGCGGCGCTGGCCATCGCCGCCCTGCTGCTCTACCGCTCCCGGCACATCGAGTCCGCCGGCGACGTGGTGGCAGTCAAACTGGTCCGGCCCCTGTTCAAATATGGAGTGGCCCTGTGCGCCGGACTCACTGGCGGAATGTTCACCTATGAGCTGCTGTCCGGCCTCTCTGACCTGACCCTGATGGGCTGGATCCTGTTCTGGGGGCTGGCAGGCTACTTCGCCGCGGAGATGCTTCTGCGGAAGTCCTTCCGGGTGCTGGCGGCCTGGAAGGGCGCGGTCCCTCTGGCTGCCGTCATTGTGCTCCTCTCCCTCAGCGTCCACTACGACTGGTACGGCTTTGAGGACCGGGTGCCCCAGGCCGATCAGGTCACTGCGGTCACCCTCAATGGCCTGCACAGCGCCCCCTATGACGACGGGCAGGGGCGTGGGCTGACCCTGGAGGACCCGGAGCAGATCGCTCTGGTGCTCCAGCTCCACCGCGCCGCCCTAGCACTGGAGGAGGAGAACAGGGAAGAGGAGTCTGATCCTCAGGGGTATACGGAGTACCTCTATGAGGAGTCTGATCCTCAGGGGTATACGGAATACCTCTATCTGGATCTGCACTACGAGCTGGCCGACGGCACGGCTCTGGAGCGGGGCTATTCTGCCCTTCCCATCGTGGAGTCCGACCGCGGCGTGGAAGGAACTCTCACCTGGGCGGCGGGGCAGCTCCTCTCTGACCGGGAAAATATGGAGCAGCTTTACGGCTTCCACGACATTGAGGCCAACTGCCGTTTGGTGGCCGCCTATCTGGAGGATGTGTGGAACACCCAGACACGGCAGTATGAAACCGTCTATATCGACGGCTCCACTGAGAAGCTGTGGCAGGCCATGAAGCAGGACTTCGCTGAGGGTACCATCGGTGTGCGCTATCTCTTTGACAACAGTGTCGAACGGATGGAAAATACCTGCGCCACCGACCTGTACTTTGACTATGAGGCTCCTCCGAAGCCTGGGGATGTAGGTATTTCCTCTTATGGCTCCTCCTTCTCCATCACCCTCACCCCCCAGGCCAGCCACACGCTGGCGCTCCTCCACGAGCTGAAGGTTCTGGACGAGACCCATCTGGCGCTCACCAACCGGGAGGCCGAAGCTCTGGAACTCGGGGAGGGCGGCGCCTACGCACCCTCCACTCAGGCCGAGGCCGTGATTGAGGGCTATGACTTCTGAGCCGTAAGCAAGCGGGCCGGTGTACCTTGTGTACACCGGCCCGTTTTCCCGCAGGTCTTTCCCCTGGAAAACTTTTCATACGCTTTTTACAGAAATCGTCTGGAAAAGCCGCCGGAAGTCTGCTACAATGGAATCAGCTTCTGAAGTGCGGAAGGAGGAGTTTCCATGTTGGATCAGCGCCGGGACAGCATCATCCGGGCCCCAGGCGGGACTCTGAGGCCCTCTTTTTTCTCCGCACTCCAGCGAACAGCAGGTCCATAGCGGCTGCGCGTCTACGCGCGTTTTGCCCTCTGGAGCCTGCTGTTTTTCCTTTCAGCCCAAACGTCTATGTTTTGTGAGAGAGGTGTCGATCATGCTTCCCTGTCAGGGTACCTGTCCCAACTATCAGCCCGGCTGTCACAAATGCTGCGCGGAGTGGAAGCTGCTCCAGGACCGCCAGCGTGTCCAGCGGCAGCAGAAAAAGGCCTATCTGGACTACTACAACGACCTTTGCCTCACCATGACCCGGCAGTTCCGGTCTCTCAGCCCCTCCAGGCTGATCCGCTGAGCCGGCGGCGTTATCCATAGGACCCCGGCGCTCCTGCGGCGCAGGAACATCCTCATGGTGTTCCTGCGCCTTTTTGTATCACGGCGAAAGGATCCCGGAGGAGCCGTATCTCTGATGCTCCTCCGGGATCCTTGATTCCGATTTCCATGGGGCGGCTCTGCACCTCAATGTTGATCCGCACCTGTCTCTGTGCGCTTCACGGGGGATGGGGCGGGGTCAGCGGGATGACCGCCTCGTCGTCGCTGGCTCCATATCCTTCGCCCACTCGTTCCCGACTGGGCTCACTCATTCCGCTTCTCCTCCTCTCCCCAGGCGACCCACTTGCCCGCAAGGGGCACGCCGCATCCGTAAGGCGGCAAGGCCGCTAACGGCTGCGCGGCCGCTGGGCTCGCCCGGGGGCCCCTTTTTTCTGAGAATGGGGACTGTCCGTGGACCGGTTTCCCCGCCGCGGCGAAAAAATCCCGGCCCTGATGGGCCGGGATCTCGTTACTCCGGTGCGGAATTACACCAGCTGGATGATCGCCATCTCGGCGGCATCGCCGCGGCGGGGGCCGATGCGGACAACGCGGGTATAGCCGCCGTTGCGCTCAGCATACTTGGGGCCCAGCTCCTGAAACAGCTTCTTGGCCACATCCTCCTTAGTGATGAAGCCCAGAGCCTGACGGTAGGAGGCCAGGTCGTTCTTCTTGGCCAGGGTGATCATCTTCTCGGCCACGGGAGCCACTTCCTTAGCCCGGGTGATGGTGGTCTTGATCTGACCATTCTCCAGCAGGTAGGTGACCATGGCGCGGAGCATGGCCCGGCGCTGATCGCTGGTGCGGCCCAGCTTACGGTTCTTCTGAGACATGAGAAACACTCCTCTGACCTCGCGTGGCGAGATCCATTTCAAATTCGTTCATTCGGCCATTGGCCCGGGACCCCACAAGGACCGCCCAGCTGGGCAGCATGGGAAGCGGAACGTTACATACCTTCGCCACGGTCCCGAATCGCATACGCCTCCGCCCGTCCCGGGGGACAGGCTGGGGGTGGTGTGCTCAGTTGTTGTCATCGCTGGACAGGGACAGGCCCATCATCGCCAGCTTGTTGATGACCTCTTCCAGGGACTTGCGGCCCAGGTTGCGCACCTTCATCATCTCTTCCTCGGTCTTGGAGATCAGATCCTCCACCGTGTTGATGTTGGCGCGCTTGAGGCAGTTATAAGAGCGGACGGACAGATCCATGTCATCAATGGTCATCTCCATGACCTTGTCCCGCTGCGTCTCGGCCTTCTCCACCACGGTGGACCGGCTGCCCATGGTCTCGGACAGGTCGGTGAACAGGGCGAAGTGGTCGCAGAGGATGCGGGCGCCCAGGGAAACAGCGTCCCGGGCATCGATGGTCCCGTCAGTCCACACCTCCAGCGTCAGCTTGTCATAGTCGGTGGCGTCACCCACGCGGGTGTTTTCCACCGTATAGTTGACCTTGCGCACAGGGGTGTAGATGGAGTCCACGGGGATCAGACCAATGATGGTCTGGGCGGGCTTGTTCCGGTCGGCGGGGACATAGCCGCGGCCGTGGGACAAGGTCAGCTCCATGGACAGGGTGGCGTCGGCGCCCAGGGTGGCAATATGCAGATCCGGATTCAGGATCTCCACATCGGCGTCCGCCTTGATATCGCCGGCCGTCACAACGCACTCGCCGGAGGCCTCGATATGGACGGTCTTGGTCTCCTCGCAGTGGAGCTTGGCAATGATGCTCTTGATATTGAGGACGATCTCGGTCACGTCCTCCTTCACACCAGGAATGGTGGAAAACTCATGCTGGACACCGGCGATCTTGATGGAGGTCACCGCGGTGCCGGGCAAAGAGGACAGCAGGATTCGGCGCAGAGAGTTGCCCAGGGTGGTGCCGTAGCCGCGCTCCAGGGGCTCCACCACATACTTGCCGTAGGAGCTGTCGCCAGGAATTTCCTCACATTCGATGCGGGGCTTCTCGATTTCTACCATAATGCTATGATACCCTCCTTTTCTCGACGGCGGGCTAGGCCGTCTGATTCAGCTCACCAATATCTGAGGGTCGTTCTAAGTCTGACTGCTCGGGGTCGCTCCAGAGCCCGCAGAACACGGGTTTTAAAGACACCCCGGGGCCTTCGGCCTGACCAAAACCGGCCAGGCCGGAGGCCCGCAGATCCCGTTTCTTACTTAGAGTACAGCTCGACGATGAGGTGCTCTTCCACGGGGAAGTCGATGTCATCCCGGGCGGGGAGGGCCACGACCTTACCCTGGAGGGTGTTCTTCGCATGATCCAGCCACTTGGGCACGTTGACGACCACGGCGTCCTCGCCCAGCAGGCGCTTGAACTTCACAGAGGAGCGGCTCTTCTCCCGGACCTCGATGACGTCGCCCACCTTCACCAGGAGGGAGGGGATGTCCACCCGCTGGCCGTTCACGGTGAAGTGGCCGTGGGTCACCAGCTGACGGGCCTCGCGGCGGGTCATGGCGAAGCCCAGGCGGTACACCACGTTGTCCAGGCGGCGCTCGATCAGGGTCAGCAGGTTCTCGCCGGTCTTGCCGGGCATACGGGAAGCCTTCTCATAGTACATATGGAACTGCTTCTCCATGATGCCGTAGACAAACTTGACCTTCTGCTTCTCGGTCAGCTGAAGGGCATACTCGAGACTGCTTCTTCCGCATCTGACCCGCCCAGGGTTTGCAGGTTGGTCATCAGCCATCAATCAGATCAGACAGGCGGCCGCTTCGGGGCCGGCAGCCGTTAATGAGGGAACGGGGTCACGTCATGATCAGGGGTGACCTCCAGGCCACGGCCTGCAGCGCCCGGATGGCGGCCTCACGGCCGGCGCCGGGGCCCTTGACATAGACCTCGACGGTCTTCAGGCCGTACTCCATGGCGGCCTTGGCGGCCGTCTCAGCGGCGGTCTGAGCAGCAAAAGGAGTGCTCTTACGGGAACCGCGGAAGCCCAGGCCGCCAGAGGAGGCCCAGGACAGGGCGTTGCCCTGCAGGTCGGTGACGGTCACCATCGTGTTGTTGAAGGAGGAACGGATATGCACCTGGCCCTTCTCCACGTTTTTACGCTCGCGGCGCTTGCGCACCACTTTCTTACCCTTGGTATTTGCAGCCATGTGTATCCCTCCTTACTTCTTCTTGTTGGCGACGGTACGCTTGGGACCCTTGCGGGTACGGGCGTTCGTCTTGGAACGCTGGCCGCGGACAGGCAGCCCCTTGCGGTGGCGGATGCCGCGGTAGCAGCCGATCTCGGTCAGCCGCTTGATGTCCATCGCGACGTTGCGGCGCAGATCGCCTTCCACGGTGTAGTCGTGGCCAATGATCTCACGCAGCTTGGCCTCGTCCTCCTCGGACAGGTCCTTCACACGGACGTCGGGGCTGATCCCGGCCTGGGCCAGGATCTTGTTGGCGCTGGTGCGCCCAATGCCGTAGATATAAGTGAGGCCGATCTCAATTCTTTTCTCCTTCGGCAGGTCAATACCGGCAATACAGGCCATTT
>SCPN01000820.1_pt1 | contig 57821 bp, 73 predicted proteins | sample 6106831 | NCBI WGS metagenome assembly SCPN01 (sample SAMN10720447, study PRJNA508395) | human gut metagenome | isolation source: Participant 1, 0 month | reverse complement strand
GTGTGAATCCGACAGGTTCTAAAGTGAACAGTATCATCATTGTAAATGACGGTCAGTACGAAGAAGTAGAATATCCACAGCCAAAACCTCTCTTCTGAACTGACAAAGAAGATTCTGAATATCATTGAGAGGCTGGCAGTAGGTATGGGTGGAGCAGGTTTCTACCAGAGGAAGCTTCACCAAAAAGAGCCAGACAAGATTGATTATATCATTGCAAACTGTGCGGAATGTGAGCCGTATATTACTGCCGATTACAGAAGAATGCTGGAGAATCCGGAACTTCTGGTAGAAGGTATGCGTGTGATCCTGAAGCTTTTTGACAATGCGAAAGGTTTATTTGCAATCGAAGATAACAAACCGGACTGTATCGCAAAATAAAGAGCTGACCAGGACGGAGCCTCGTATGGAAGTCAGAGAGATGATGACTCAAGTACCCACAGGGCGCAGAACGTCAGCTGATTTTTGCAAATACAGGACGTGCGATCAATTCTACCATGCTTCCGGCAGATGCTGGATGTGTGTAGCCACAATGTAGAGACATCTCATCATCTAGCATTTACAATGCAGTAGTAAAAGGCATTCCTTCTATGGAACGTGTCGTTACTGTAACAGGGGATGGAGTTGTAAATCCTGGTAACTACAAAGTACTCTTCGGAACCAACCAGAACGAACTGATCGAAGCCGCCGGCGGACTCAAAGAAGGCTGTGAAAAAGTTATTTCAGGTGGACCGATGATGGATTTGCGATGTATACGACAATAACCGATCACCAAGACATCTTCATCTATTCTTTGCATGTCAAAAGATGAAGTATCAGCCTGTGAACCGACAGCATGTATCAACTGCGGACGGTGCGTTGACGCCTGTCCAAGCCGCATTATTCCGTCAAGACTGGCTGATTTTGCAGAACGCCATGACGAAGAAGCGTTCCTCAAATTCAATGGTCTTGAATGTGTAGAATGTGGATCCTGCAGTTATGTATGTCCGGCTAAGAGACAACTGAAGCAGGCAATCGGATCGATGAGAAAAACCGCACTTGCCAACAAAAAGAAAAAATAGAATAGAGAGGAAGAGGTGAACAAAAGTGAGTGAACAGTTAAAAGTATCATCTTCACCACATATCCGTTCTAAAGAGACAACCGGCAATATCATGCTGTGGGTTATCATCGCTCTGTTACCGGCAACTTTCTTTGGAATTTACAACTTCCGTGACACACATGCATGGCTGCTTGTTATTGTGACAACAGCAGCAGCAGTTCTTACGGAGTACATTTACGAAAAACTGATGCATAAAAAGATTACGATCAAGGATTTCAGTGCCGCAGTTACAGGACTTCTGCTTGCACTCAACCTTCCGCCGACAGCCCCGATCTGGATGGGAATCATCGGAAGTGTATTCGCAATCCTGGTTGTAAAGCAGCTCTTTGGCGGATTGGGACAGAACTTCATGAACCCTGCACTTGGAGCAAGATGTTTCCTTCTTATTTCCTTCACAGGAAGAATGACAAGCTTCGTATATGACGGCGTATCCGGTGCAACACCACTGGCAACGATCCGTGCTAATATCGAAGCAGGAAATGCAGCACTTGACGGTGTGAACAGTATGGACATGCTGATCGGAAATATTGCCGGAACCATCGGTGAGACATCCGTGATCGCAATCGTGATCGGAGCAATCTTCCTGATCCTCAAAGGAATCATTGATCTTCGTATCCCGGGTACATATATTGTGACATTTGCACTTTTCATCGGAATCTTCGGTGGATTTGTAGATGGAATTGGATTCTTCAACGTTCAGTACATGACAGCAGAACTCTGTGGTGGTGGTCTGATGCTTGGAGCATGGTTTATGGCAACCGATTATGTAACTTCCCCGATCACCAAAAAAGGGCAGATCGTATATGGTATCCTTCTTGGATGTCTGACTGGTCTGTTCCGTCTGTTCGGTGGTTCAGCAGAAGGTGTATCTTATGCGATCATCATCAGTAACCTTCTGGTGCCATTGATCGAGAGAGTTACTCTTCCAAAACCATTTGGTAAAGGAGGAGAAAAATAATGAATAAGATTATCAAAAATACACTGATCCTTGCAGCAATCACCGTTGTATCCGGTCTGGTACTTGGAGCTGCTTACGAAGTAACAAAAGGTCCAATCGCACAGACACAGGCAAAGCAGAAACAGGAAGCCTGTCAGGCCGTTTATCCGGAAGCAGATTCCTTTGAGGCAATGGACGTAGATCAGAAAGCTGCCAAAGAAGCAATCAAAAAGATGGGAACGAATGCAACAGTAGATGAAGTCTATTCTGCTGTTATGGATGGAAGCGAAGCTGGTTATGTTATAACAGTAACCGACAAAGATGGTTACGGCGGAGATATCCAGATCACAGTCGGTATCATGAGTGACGGTACGGTAAATGGCATTTCTTTCCTTTCCATCAGCGAGACAGCAGGTCTTGGTATGCGTGCGAAAGAACCAAGCTTTTACAATCAGTTTGCAGGACAGCAGGCTGAAAAATTCTATGTATCCAAAGACGGCGGAGACGGACAGCCGATCGATGCTTTGAGTGGTGCAACCATCACTTCCCGTGCAGTCACAGGAGCTGTCAACACAGCACTTGGATATTACCAGACAGCGTTAGGAGGTAGTGGAAATGAATAAATGTACAGAAAGACTTTATAACGGTCTTGTAAAAGAAAACCCGACCTTTGTTATGATGCTTGGTATGTGTCCGACACTGGCGGTTACAACATACGCAATCAACGGTATTGGTATGGGACTTTCTACCACAGTGGTATTGATTTTCTCAAACCTTTTGATTTCCATGCTGCGTAAGATCATTCCGGATTCGGTTCGTATGCCGGCATTTATCGTAGTCGTAGCAACACTTGTTACTGTGGTACAGTTCCTTCTGGAAGGTTTTGTACCTAGTCTTTATGCATCACTTGGTGTATATATTCCTCTGATCGTAGTTAACTGTATCATCCTCGGACGTGCAGAAGCATATGCATCAAAGAACCCGGTCCTTCCATCTGTATTTGATGGTATTGGTATGGGACTTGGATTCACACTTGGTCTTACCTGCATCGGTATCGTCAGAGAGCTGATTGGTTCCGGAAAATTATTCGGATTTCAGGTTATGCCTGATATCTACGAACCTGTTACTATTTTCATCCTTGCTCCTGGTGCATTCCTTGTCCTTGCGTTCCTTGTTGCGGCACGTAACAAGATCATGAAGAAACTGGAAGCAAAAGGAAAGAAAGTTGTCAAAGCGCAGGGATGCTGTGAAGGCGGATGTGCTTCATGCGGCGGATGCGACGGACACGTGTTCCCGACAGGTCAGGAAAAGGAATAGGAGGGAGATAAGAGATGAAAGAATTACTTATTATAGCAGTTGGTTCGGCGCTTGTTAACAACGTCGTACTCAGCCAGTTCCTCGGTATCTGTCCTTTCCTTGGTGTTTCTAAGAAAATTGAGACAGCAGCCGGCATGGGCGGCGCAGTTGTTTTCGTTATTACAATCGCATCTTTCATTACCGGTGCGATCTACCAGTTCATCTTACATCCGGCAGGATTTGAGTATTTGCAGACCATCGTATTTATCCTGGTTATCGCAGCACTCGTTCAGTTTGTAGAAATGTTCCTCAAGAAGGTTATGCCTCCGCTTTATAATGCACTTGGTGTATATCTCCCGTTGATCACAACAAACTGTGCAGTACTTGGTGTATCACTGAACTGTGTAACAAAAGGATATAACATTCTTGAAGGTGTTGTATACGGATTCTCCACAGCAGTCGGATTCCTGATCGCGATCGTGATCATGGCAGGTATTCGTGAGAAGATCGAATACAACGATATCAGTGAGTCTTTCCAGGGAACTCCGATCGTACTGCTTACTGCAGCACTGATGTCTATCGCGTTCTTTGGATTCTCAGGAATCATTTAACAGAAGGAGGACCGTGTTATGAGTATAACAGGAGTATTGATTGCTGCACTTATCGTAGGCGGTACCGGCGTATTCATCGGTGTCTTCCTTGGAATTGCAGGCAAGAAATTTGCAGTTGAAGTAGATGAAAAAGAAGAAGCGATTCTCGCAGAACTTCCGGGTAACAACTGTGGTGGATGTGGATATGCCGGATGTTCCGGTCTTGCAGCAGCTATCGCAAAAGGAGAAGCTCCGGTCGGACAGTGTCCGGTCGGCGGTGCTCCGGTAGCAGCAAAGATCGCTGCGATCATGGGCGAAGAAGCCGGTGAAAGCGTACATGAAGTTGCATTTGTAAAATGTGGCGGAGACTGTGAAAAAGCAAAACAGGCATATGATTATACAGGAATTACAGACTGCCAGATGGCAGCCATGATGCAGAATGGCGGACCAAAAGGATGTTCTTTCGGATGTCTTGGTTTCGGAAGCTGCGTAAAGGCATGTCCGTTCGATGCGATCCATATCGTAGACGGAATTGCAGTAGTCGACAAAGAAGCATGTAAAGCCTGTGGTAAATGTATCGCCACCTGTCCAAAACATCTGATCGAGCTTGTACCTTATGAACAGAAGCATCTCGTACAGTGCAGCTCAAAAGATAAAGGAAAAGACGTTATGAGCGTATGTTCCGTAGGATGTATCGGATGTAAGATGTGTGAAAAAGTATGTGAATCTGATGCAGTACATGTAGTAGATAATATCGCACACATTGATCCGGAAAAATGTACAAACTGTGGAAAATGTGCGGAGAAATGTCCGAAGAAGATCATTAAGTAAATAATGAAAAAAAGGATCTGGATGCTGTTTCGGAGGCTAAGAACAAGTTTTCTTAGACTTCTGCAAATGCATCCGGATCCTTTTATTGAGTTCATTCGACTGCGGAAGTATGAAAGGATGGAAAGAGAAAGTTAGGAAAATTTAATTTTTAGAATATCGTGGGGTATGTTATAATAGAAAAAATGGAGAAGGAAAAAAATTTATTGGTTGACGGTTAGGTGGAAAATCATCCAAAATAGAAATGAAAATAGAGACAAAATACGACATTGCATCATCTGTAAATATTGGCGCAGAGTATGACAAGGGCGTGAAGAAACTCTTTAAGAGCAAAGAGATCATTGTGCCGATTATGGAGATGGTGATTCCGGAATTTGAAGGGTGTTCTCAGAAAGAGATCTTGAATTGTCTGGATCTGGCATCGATTACATCAGATGAGGTTGTCAGTGATGCTCCAGTTTCGGAGACGGATGAATATCGGATACGGGGCGAAGATGCAGGGATATTTGATTATCTTAATCAGGTATTTGTGGGAAATATAGAAGAAATAGAGACATATTCACATATTGAATGGGAAGATGAATTTAAGGAGGATGTGGCTATGACGATGACGGGATTTAGCGATGTGTTGGTTAGACGAGGCAGAGAAGAAGGGCGAGAGGAGACAACTGTTAAATTTATCTGGAGTTTACATGAAATGGATTTTACAGATGATATGATTTCGGAAGCAGTAAAAAGACCGGTTGATTATGTGCAGGATATTTTGAAAAAAGATGCACCTCAATAAGAAAGTTGGGAACACTTTTGTGAAAAATAGATTAATAGCAGGAATAAAGATGCTTTTACAGGACTTATGGAATATCCGCATTGCGATTCTTGTATTTGCAATTTATTTTGTTATAGGAAGAAAGTTTTTATACAGTCTGTGTCCAATGGTGATCATGACGGGATTTCCTTGTCCGGGATGCGGGCTTACAAGAGCGATGTTTATGGTGCTGCGAGGGGACTTTGCCGGGGCATGGAAAATGCATCCGTTTATTTATAGTGTGATTATTCTGGTGGGATGGTTTGGCGTGCGGAGATACATACAGAGAAAAGAAACGAAGAGTCTTGGAAAATGGGTGATTCTTCTGTGCGTAGGACTGATTCTATATTATGTGTACCGAATGGTAAGGTATTTTCCGGGAGATGCTCCGATGAGTTATTATTATGGAAGCGTGGGATACCGGGGGTGGGAGATAATTAGAAGTGGAAGAAATTATTTATAGTAGAGTATATAAAAGTGCCGCGAAGTCATCAAAACGATGATGGAGCGGCACTTTTTTGGATTAATCATAAAAACAAATGTCACTTATCTTCCACATAAGCGACTTTCTTTTTTACCCAGTATTTTTCTACAACATAAATAATGTTATCATTTTTAACATATTTCGTTAAGTTAGGCATAACGGATTTAGGTGCTTTAACTGTAAAACTTTATCAAAATATCGCAACTTTTTTTACTATTTTGACACCCTAATCATATACGGAATGTTCTACCGGTTCGGTCTGATCGATGTACCGGACGAGGTTAAGGAGAATATGAGGAAAAATGATCGAAGCAATAAAAAACAGAAGAAGCATCAGAAAATATAAGAACAAAGCTGTGGACAAGGATGAGTCATTCATTCCGAGACGAAGAGGTGGAATTTAGAAATTTATTTTAGGATATAATTATTACTAAAAGATAATATTGAAAACAATCTTGGATAAGTGGTAAAATCGTTTGGAGGCACAAAATGAAAAAGTATGCGATACCATTGTTGTAATTGAAGTGAGCCTGTTGAAGGAAGAAAGAATAAAAATATCTAAAATAATTGATTTGATATGATACTAAAAAGGAAGGTGATTAGAAATCAAGTTGTACAAAAAAATAATAATTCAAGATTTTAATCAACCAGTAATGTGGCTGATTCCGGCAATCATTTTTAGTGCTTGTCTTGTATTTTTTATTAGTTGGGTGTATGAGAAAGGTTCTCAAAAGCAGGAAAAGGATAATGGAATTAATAAAAAATATAGAATTGCGTGGATATTATTTATTGCCTATATTATTGTTACCTTTCAGACTGTCTTTTTTTCAAGAGAAGCGGGGAGCAGGAAAGAAATTAGTTTAGTGTTATTTGAAACATGGGGACATTCTTTCCATATGCATGCTATGTTTATTGAGAATATTATTATGTTTATTCCTTTTGGTGTATTGTTACCAATAGTTTTTAAACAAGTCAGAAGCGGTTGGAAATGTGTGCTGATTGGTTTTTTATGTTCCTGTGGTATAGAGATCACACAGCATATTACGCAGAGAGGATATTTACAATTGGATGATGTGGTAACAAATACAGTTGGGATGTTTATCGGATGGGCGATATGGAAGATCGTATGCAAGTGCCTCAGAACATGTCTGAGTGAAAAGTGCTGATATTATCCAGAAATAATTTCCTGGAATTTCAATATTCGATTTGCGGGGAGTACAGAGCATCCTGGATAAATGCGGCAGATATTTATGATGAGGAGTTCTTTTGATGTGATAGAACATCAGTGTCTGATTGAGAAGGGAAGTTCGTGATGTTATATCTGCTGGGAAGCTCTTCCCGCGCTAATCCTAGCGCAGGAAGCCTCTCAGCATTTTTTCTTTCCAGAACCGGTACTTCTGATACCGTATCGGCAGATCCATCCAGGTTTTCTTATCGACTATGCTTCTCTGATGTGTGAAGCATTCAAATCCTTCTTTTCCATGATAGCATCCCATGCCGCTTTCTCCGACACCGCCGAACGGCATCTGGCTGGTGGCGAGGTGGATGATGGTATCGTTGATGCAGCCGCCGCCAAAATGGCATCTGGCAAGGACTTTCTTTTTGGCAGCAGGATCTTCGGTGAAAAGATAGAGTGCAAGCGGGTGTGGATGGGATTCGACCTGCCGGATTGCATCATTCAGGTCAGAATAGGTAAGTACCGGAAGAATCGGTCCGAAAATTTCTTCGCCCATGACCGGATCGTCCCAGGTGACATCTTTTAGGATGGTCGGGGCAATGCGCAGGGCAGACGAATCGGACTCACCTCCACAGACCAGCTTATCGGCAGCAATCAGGTTCTGCAGCCGGTGAAAATGTTTTTCGTTGATGATTTTCCCATAATCCGGATTTTGAAGAGGCTGTTTGCCAAACTGCCGGTGGATTTCTTTTTCCAGTGCCTGAAGCAGCTGGTTTCGAACAGAAGCATCGCAGAGGATATAATCCGGGGCAACGCAGGTCTGTCCGCAGTTGAGGTATTTTCCGAATATGATCCGTCTTGCGGTGAGAGAAATTTTCGCCGTGGAATCCACGATGCACGGGCTTTTCCCACCAAGCTCCAGAGTAACAGGAGTCAGGTATTCGGCAGCATGACGAAGGACTTCTTTTCCAACCGTTTTTCCTCCGGTGAAAAAGATTTTGTCAAAACGCTGGTTTAAGAGCGCCTGATTTTCTTCCCGGCCTCCGGTGATCATCGTTACATATTCCGGTGGATAGCATTCCTTGAGGATCTGGCTCAGAATCTGACTGGTGTGTGGAGCGTAAGCGCTTGGCTTCAGGATGACGGTATTTCCGGCGGCGAGCGCATCGATCAGCGGTTCTAAAGTGAGGAGTATCGGGTAATTCCAGGGACTCATGATCAGTACGGTTCCATAGGGGGATGGCGATTGAAAGCTTTTGGCGGCGAAGTGTGCCAGCGGAGTAGGGACGGTTTTACAGCGCATCAGCTTTGGTAAATGCTTTTGCATCCAGGTAAGCTCGGAAAGCGTCAGACCGATTTCGCACATATAGCTTTCCATCCGGCTTTTTCCAAGATCCGCTTTAGTGCTGTATACAGATCTTGTTCATGGTGTTTGAGTGCAAGTTTTAGTTGTTCTAATTGTTTTAATCGAAAAGAAAGCGGAAGTGTTGCGCCGGTTGCAAAAAAATCACGCTGCGTGGAGATCCGTTGTCTGATTGTCTGTTCATCCATGTGTTTTAACCTCCCAGGTATCTGGATATTTAAGTTTCGATTCCTGTTTTCCGAATTGTGTTTATATTTTTGAAGAGTCTTTTATACTGAAAATAATGTATATTTCTTTTATGATAACGAAAATAAGGGAATTCTTCAACGGTGTGAGTGGCGAAAATGGAAAGAATGTGATAAAATATTTTTGTTTGCAGCAGCAGACTTACATAATTTTATCAAGACAGGAGTTTTAATATATATGGGATACGAGCGTTTGGAAAAGAGTTTAATCGATCTGGTAAAGGAAGAGCAGGCAAAGCTCGGATATCGGAAAGAGATGATCCGGCTTTATTATCCGCTCAGTTCACTGAATCATTTTATGGAGACGAATGCAGATTCGGAAGAAATGCAGGAGCTCCTTGCAGATTTTCCGAAAGCAGCAGAAGATATTTTCGGGGAAGTCGGGATTACACATGCAAAGGACCGTTTTTGCTTTGCTTTATCGGAAAAAGCATCGGAATATGTACATGAAAATATGAAACCGAATGAATTTATCAAAGAACTGGTAGAACTTGTCGCAAAGCATGGCTGCACGATGGAAGATATCGAAGTATTGTTCCGTTCTCATTCAGACAAGATCGTGGCAGAACCTATGGACAATGGAGAATTTGACCGGATGATCCGGTTTGAAGAGGGAGAAGACAAGTATTATTATTGCTTTAAAGATGAAGGATGCCATATTATTTATCATCGTTTCCTGCCGGAAGATTATGCAGATTTTGACTTTAAACCAGATAAGAAAATAAGAAATCGAGGTAACACCAATGAAAATCGGAATATATGATTCAGGGATCGGCGGACTTTCTGTGCTTCACCGCGCACTGAAAAAGATGCCGGAAGCAGAATTTATATATTATGCGGATACAAAGCATGTTCCATACGGAGAAAAGACGAGGGAACAGATCAAAGGATATGTAGAAGAGGTTCTGAATTTCCTGATTGCGAAGGAGGTTGATGCAATCGTAATCGCCTGTAATACGGCAACCAGTGTGGCAACGAAAGAATTCAGAGGCGAATTTGCCGTACCGATCGTCGGTATGGAACCGGCAGTCAAGCGCGCGCTCAAGCTCTATCAGGATATGCAGAAACGGATCCTGGTAACAGCAACACCGGTTACGATAGCCGGAGAAAAATTACACAGCCTTCTGGAAAAAGTAGATACCGAACACGAAGTAGACCTTGCGCCACTTCCAAAACTGGTCCGCTTTGCCGAAGCCGGAAGATTCCAGGACCCGGAAGTAGATGAATACCTGAAAAACAGCCTTCAGAGCTATACACTCAACCAGTATGCTGCAGTCGTACTTGGCTGTACTCACTTCAACTACTTCAAACAATCCTTCCGCAAAATCTTCCCGGGAGAAATCCATTTCGTAGACGGCAACGAAGGCACTCTCCGTCAATTAAGAAGAGTTCTCCCCGAACAAACCACCCCGGGAGAACCCAGCAAAGTCACCTACTACTTCTCCGGAGAACCTGCTGATGATGAGGGCATGAAGAAAATCCAGGCATGTATGACGCAGTTAGATAAAGTATATGAGATATCAAAATAAAAAATCCACCCCATTCCTATCTTGTGCAATGGAGATGAGACTCAAGAATCGTGGAAGCCTTTGCTGAACACGATTCTCGCCCTAAGAGGCTCATCGGAATGGTTTGCACAACTTGGAATGGGGTGGATTTTATTCTTCTCTGGTGGTGTCACAACCTATCTTATTGTACTTCCTGAATCCCGGAAATATCACTATCTATCATCATCGAGTAATTGGTATAATACACGACAAACCCAGGCTTGCTTCCATTTGGTTTCTTAACCTGCTTTTCTCTACATAGTCAACCTCCACCTTTTCAGCCCCGGAATTCTTCGAGTAATGCGCAGCAAGTCTGGCTGCCTCTTCAAAGGTCCGGTCCGGAAGTTCTTCCCCGTTCGTCTTCACGATGACATGGGAACCCGGTGTCTTTTTCGCATGGAACCACCAGTCCCCGCCATTTGCAAAATGGAAGGTGAGTTCTTCGTTCTGAAGATTATTTTTTCCAACATATATATGGAAACCGTCTGAAGAAATATAGTGGAACGGTTTGCTTGTGATCTTTACCTTTTTGGCAGACTGCTTTCTGCGGATAAATCCACTTTCGATCAGTTCTTCCTTGATCTGGATCAGGTCATCCTCGCTTCGTGCAATATCCAGGGATTTGCTGACGGACTCCAGATAATCAATCTCATCTTTCGTTTCTTTGATCAGTTCTGAAAGAGCCTCGAAAGTACGTTTCTGTTTATTATACCGGTCAAAATATTTCTTTGCATTTTCCTGTGGTGTTTTCTGCGGATCCAGCGGAATTTTGATCATTTCGTTAGTATAATAATTGAGTGCTTCCAGTTCTTTTGCACCTTCTTCCAAATTGTAACCGTAGGTGTGGATCAGTTCCCCGTATACTTTGTATTTATCGCGGTTTTCCGTATCGCGAAGCTGCTTTAACTGCAGGTCGTATTTCTTGCGGTTACGTTCCAATGCTGTCTGAACCACACGGCGCAGATCCGAAGATTTCTGGCGGATCCGGGTAATCAGATCACGGGAAGAATAATAAGTCCGGATCACTTCGGAAATCGAATCATAAGATTTTACCTGATAGTTGGAAAAGTGGGTGAGCAGAAGAGATGAGAACTCTTTCGGCTCATTTCCATCATAATAAATAGCAGGAGAGAATTTGCTTTCTGTCACCTGCTCCATAAAATAGGTAAACTGCCGGTACAGATGCGCCAGCAGATCACCGGACATCTCCGATGCCGGAACAGAGGAGTCGATTCCTGCCAGATAGCAGATCTCTTCGGCGACAACCGGACTGATTCCGGTAAAACTGTTGTAGATCGCTTTTCCGACCGGCATTGGTTTGGAGAGAAGTTCCTGTGTGAAATTTTCCTTCGGTATGCCAAGTGGATTCTCTTTTTTCATAGTATCCGGGATAAAATATTCTCTTCCCGGAAGAACCTCACGCACAGAACTCATCTGCGCGGAAACATGCTTGATACTGTCGATGATCATTCCTTTTTCATTACAGAAAATAATATTGCTGTGCTTGCCCATGATCTCAACGATCAGGGATTTGTGGCACAGATCTCCAAGTTCATCCAGGTGCTCGATCTCGAAGCGGATGATCCGTTCCAGGGAAGGCTGAGAAATGCCTACGATGCGGCCATTTGCAATATGTTTTCTCAGAAGCATACAGAAATTCGGTGCAGTCATCGGACTTGGTTTGTTATCTCTGGACAGATAGATCAGCGGCAGGGATGCACTTGCGGAGATGACCAGTCTTACCTGCCCTTTTGCAGGTTTGATCGTGAGAAGCAGTTCATCATTTTCCGGCTGTGCAATCTTGGCGATCCGTCCGTTCAGGATGGTATCATTTAATTCTTTTACGATATTTGCGATTGTAATTCCATCAAAAGCCATTTTAAAAATTCACCTCATATTTATCCGGGAATATGCCAGGGCACATTCTTTTTTCAATGGGCTCATTATAGCATAGAGAGGCATGCATAGACAAGTGAAAATGCCCTGTCACCCGGTTGACGAGTAAGTGTAAATGAACTATAATAATCGATAGTAAAACGGCCCTTAAAAGGTCAGTAAGAAGAGGGAAAATCAAATGATAAAAAGTATGACAGGCTTTGGACGGTGTGAGATCGCCGAAGCAGACCGCAAATTTACCGTAGAGATGAAGGGGGTTAATCACCGTTACCTGGATGTGAATATCCGTATGCCAAAGAAGCTTAACTTCTTTGAGTCCGCGATCCGCAACCTGCTCAAGCAGTATGTGCAGAGAGGAAAGATTGATATTTTCATCGGGTATGAAGATATGACAGAAAGCCAGATGACTTTGAAATATAATCAGAAGCTGGCAGAAGAATATATGGCAAGCTTTAAGCAGATGCAAGAACAGTTTGGGCTTGACAATGATGTGCGGGTATCCACACTTGCACGTTGCCCGGAAGTCCTTACGATGGAAGAACAGTCTGTGGATGAGGAAGAACTGTGGAGTGGTCTTGAAAAAGCAATGAAAGGCGCATGCGAACAGTTTGTACAGACCAAGACTACAGAAGGTGAGAACCTGAAAAAGGATATCATTGGCAAGCTGGATGGAATGCTGGAAGTTGTTGCCAGGGTTGAAGAGCGATCTCCGCAGATCGTTGCTGAATACCGGGAGAAGCTGGAAACGAAAGTGAAGGAGCTCTTGGGGACACCCAGATTGACGAAGGACGGATCGCGGCTGAGGTTGTGATCTTCTCTGACAAGATCTGTACAGATGAAGAAGTGGTAAGGCTGAAAAGCCATATCAAGCATATGAAGGAAACTCTGGAACAGACAGAGGGAATCGGACGCAAGCTTGATTTCATTGCGCAGGAGATGAACCGTGAGGCGAACACGATCTTATCCAAGGCAAATGATCTGGAAGTATCCAATTATGCAATCGATCTGAAGACTGAGATTGAAAAAGTCCGTGAGCAGATTCAAAATATTGAATAAAGCTTTGAAAAATGTAAAAAGATGTGTTAAAATAACATTTCAATGTCTGAGTATGCAGGAGAACTGATTATGAGAGAAAAAAAAGGAATTCTTATTGTAGTATCCGGATTTTCCGGAGCCGGTAAGGGAACACTGATGAAAAAGCTGATGCAGGACTATGATAATTATGCATTATCGATCTCTGCAACCACGCGACAGCCTCGTGTCGGGGAAGAAGATGGAAGAGAGTATTTTTTCAGAACAAAAGAAGAATTTGAAAAAATGATTGCGCGTGATGAGCTTATAGAGTATGCTAGATATGTAGAAAATTACTATGGAACTCCGAAGCAGTATGTTATGGAGCAGTTAGAGGCAGGCAAGGATGTGATCCTTGAGATTGAGATCCAGGGTGCGTTGAAAGTGAAAGAGAAGTATCCGGATACCCTGCTGATGTTCGTGACTCCGCCGAGTGCGCAGGTACTGAAAGACAGACTGGTAGGACGGGGAACCGAGACCGCAGAAGTGATCGATTCGAGAATGAAGCGGGCAGTAGAAGAATCACAGGGCGTAGAGAAGTACGATTATCTTGTGATCAATGATGACCTGGAGCGCTGCGCAAAAGAGATGCACAGCATTATTCAGGGCGAGCATGACCGGGTAAGCCGGAATGCTGACTTTATAGATGATATCAGAAAAGAACTGAAGGAACTGTAGGAAAGGAGCAGAATTTATGTTACATCCATCATATACCGATTTGATGAAAGTAGTAAATCAGGACGTGGAAGAAGGCGCAACTAAGATTGTCAACAGCCGTTATTCTATCGTTCTTGCAACAGCAAAGAGAGCGAGACAGATCATTGACGGCGAGATGCCGCTTGTTCCTGTTAAGGACGGCGAAAAGCCGCTTTCTATTGCAATTGATGAGCTGAACAGTGGAAAGATCAAAATTATTGCAGAAGATGCAGACAAATAAAAGAAGTTCGATACCCTGCAGCTGTCTGCGGGGTATTCTTATGATAGGGGATTTTATTTTCCGGTGAAGATGATTTCCCCTGCCGCCCAGAAATTATGCTTGAGGAGAAATTTATTTTATGAATATATTATTCATTTCATTAGGCTGTGACAAGAACCTTGTGGATTCGGAGGTCATGCTTGGGATTCTTGCAAAGGACGGTCATCAGATGGTGGACGATGAGACAATGGCAGATGTCATTATCATCAACACCTGCTGCTTTATCCATGACGCAAAAGAAGAGAGTATCCAGAATATTCTTGAGATGGCAGATCTGAAGAAGACCGGTAGATTAAAAGCCCTGATCGTAACAGGCTGTCTTGCACAGAGATACAAAGAAGAGATCATTCAGGAAATCCCGGAGGTTGATGCGGTTCTCGGAACGACTTCTTATGAAGAGATCGCACACGTGATCGATGGAATTTTGCGACAGTCCGATGGAGCGCGGAGATGCGCCTGACTATGAAGGATGTGGATTATCTCCCGGTGACAGACACGCACCGTATGGTGACGACCGGCGGACATTTCGCTTATCTGAAGATTGCAGAAGGCTGTGACAAACACTGTACATACTGTATTATCCCGAAGGTACGAGGAGATTTTCGGAGTGTGCCGATGGAGCATCTGCTGGAGGAAGCGCAGAATCTGGCAGACGGAGGGGTGAAGGAGCTGATCCTGGAAGCACAGGGAGACCACCATGTACGGAACCGATCTGAACGGGGAGAAGCGGCTTCCACAGCTTTTGAGAGCGCTTTGCAAGATCAGCGGACTTCGCTGGATCCGTATTTTATACTGCTATCCGGAGGAAATCACGGATGAGCTGATTCAGGTGATCAAGGAGGAACCAAAGATCTGCCATTATCTGGATCTCCCGATCCAGCATGCAAGCGATGGTATCCTGAAGAGAATGGGAAGACGGACTTCCAGAGCGCAGCTCATCGAGACCATTGAGAAGCTTCGACGTGAGATTCCGGATATCGCACTTCGCACAACTTTGATCACTGGATTCCCGGGAGAGACACAGGAACAGCATGAAGAGCTGATGGATTTTGTGGATCAGATGGAATTCGACAGACTTGGCGTATTTACCTACTCACCGGAAGAGGATACTCCTGCAGCATCTATGCCGGATCAGATCCCGGAAGAAGTCAAAGAGGAACGTCAGGCAGAGCTCATGGAACTTCAGCAGGATATCGTATTTGACCAGGCAGAAGACCGGATTGGGGAAGAGCTGCTTGTGATGATCGAAGGCAAGGTGGCAGATGAGAATGCCTATGTGGGAAGAACCTACCGGGATGCGCCGAATGTAGACGGACTTATTTTTGTGAACACATCGGAAGAACTGATGTCGGGAGATTTTGCAAAGGTAAAAGTGACCGGATCAGCAGATTATGATTTGATAGGAGAGTTGATATAATGAATTTACCAAATAAGTTAACGATTTTACGAGGATTTTAATTCCGTTTTTTTGTGTTTATGTTATTTGATATTACCGGAGCAGCAGATAAGTGGATCGCACTTGTGATCTTCTGTGTTGCCAGCCTGACAGATATGCTGGATGGGAAAATCGCCAGAAAGTACAACCTGGTAACGAACTTCGGCAAATTTATGGATCCGCTTGCAGACAAGCTGCTGGTATGTACCGCGCTGATCTGTCTGACATCTATGAACAGACTGAATGTCATTGTTGTTCTGGTGATCATTGCAAGAGAATTTATCATCAGCGGATTCCGTCTGGTTGCTTCTGACAATGGAATCGTCATTGCGGCAAGCTACTGGGGAAAATTCAAAACCGTATCACAGATGGCACTGATCATTGTGCTGATCATGGATCTGGGCGGTGTGTGGAATGTTGTAGGAACAGTCCTTACATGGGTAGCACTGCTCCTGACCGTCGTTTCACTGATCGATTATATTGCAAAGAACAAACAGGTATTAACACAGGGAGGCATGTAAAATGGTTGTAGAGCTGATTTCTGTCGGCACTGAAATTTTACTTGGCAACATTGTGAATACAAACGCAACATACCTAGCAGAGAAATGTGCTCTGCTAGGTTGTTCTTTATATCACCAGACTGTTGTCGGTGACAATGAAGAGCGTATGGAAGAAGCAATCCGCCAGGCAATAGAGCGCGCTGATATCGTAATTCTGACAGGGGGACTTGGCCCTACCAAGGATGATCTGACAAAAGAAGTAACTGCAAAGGTATTTGGCAGAAAACTTTATATGGATGAACGTTCCAAAGCACGGATCCAGGATTATTTTGAAAAGATAAAGAGTAAAAAAGTAACGGAAAATAACTGGAAGCAGGCGTTGGTTCCGGAAGGCGCGATCGTGATCGATAATCTGAACGGAACGGCACCTGGACTGATCCTGGAGGATAAAGAGCGTGGCAAAGCAGCGATCCTGATCCCTGGGCCTCCGAATGAGATGAAGCCGATGTTTGAACACGACATTGCACCGTACCTCAATAAAAAGCAGCCGGAGGGAATCTATTCCCATATGGTAAAAGTGTGCGGGATCGGGGAAAGCAGGGCAGAGACCATGGTTGCGGATCTGATGGATGCACAGACCAATCCGACGCTTGCGCCTTATGCAAAGACAGGAGAGGTACATTTTCGTGTGACTGCAAGAGCCTGCTCTGAAGAAGCGGCAGAAAAACTGATGGAGCCGATGATCGAAGAGATGAAGAAGCGTTTTGGTGATGCTGTTTATACGACCGAAGAGAATGTGACACTGGAAGAGTCGGTGATCCGTCTTCTGGAAGAGAAGAAGATGACTGTGACAACGGCAGAATCCTGTACAGGAGGAAAGCTTTCCGGCAGACTTCTGAATGTGGCAGGAGCTTCCGGCGTGTACAATGAAGGATATATTACTTATGCGAATGCATCGAAAGAAAAGATTCTTGGTGTGAAGCATGAGATACTGGAAACCTACGGGGCAGTCAGTGAACAGACAGCAGCAGAGATGGCGCTTGGGGCAGCAAAGGCGGCAGGTGCGGATGCGGCACTTAGTGTAACCGGAATCGCAGGACCTGGCGGCGGTACAGCGGAAAAACCGGTCGGACTTGTGTATATCGGATGTGCGGTAAATGGAGAGGTAACGGTAAGAGAGTACCGTTTTACCGGCAATCGTGAGAAGAACCGGGACTATGCGGTTGCACGTGCGATCACGCTCTTGCGGGAAGAACTTTTAAAGAGGGCGTAAGAGAGAAAACTAGTTCATTCTGGAAAGATGAGGTACAGAAAATGATCATAAAAGACTATATAGCAGTCAGGAGGTTGTGGAAGGTCTGCATCTGGTATGGGATGTATTTATCAGAGAAAACGCCAATTCCTGTACACAGCAGGGAATCGAGGAATTTGCCCGTTTTATCAAGATGGAGAATTTTATGCCTCTTGTCGAAAGCGGAGAGATGATCGTCTTTGGCGCGGTAGAAGGACAGGATCTTGGCGGTGTCGGAGCCGTGCGGAGGGATGGACATATTTCCCTTCTGTTTGTCCGCCCGGATTTGCGGAGAAAAGGGATTGCGAAGGCTCTTGTTGGTGAAATGTGCAGATACTGTACGATGCAGTTTGCTCTGATGCGTATGACGGTCAATGCATCGGTTGTGAGTACGGAAGCTTATCACCATATGGGATTCCGGGATCTGGCACCGGTTCAGGAAAAGAACGGGATCCGTTTTGTCCCGATGGATTTGATGATATCACCGGCAAATGTAAGATCTTCTTATAATGGAAAGAAACATACGGGACTTTTTATCGGGATCGCAGTTACCGTACTTATTTTTCTGATATTCCTGGGACTGCTCTTCGGAAAAATCATCAGCAATTTTGCGAGTGGCGAAGGAAAACAGGAGGATTCGTCACAGATTTTTGAATATAACCCGGATGAGGACGGAGAAATTGACGATATCTTTGGCAGTAATGGAAATGAAGAGGATAATAAGGACAGCAGTTCTGAAGAAGCACAGGGAATCGAGGCAATTGAAGGCTACGAGGCAGAAAATCTGCCGTATACGATCACGGAGGAAAATTACACTTATTTTTCTAATGGAAATAAAGGCGAATATCCGATGCAGTTTGATGTCAAATATCCGCAGATCACAGGTGTGGAAGGTGAAAATATTGACAAGATCAATGAAATGCTGAAGGACTGTGCGATGAGTACGGTCAATACCTTATATCTGGCTCCGAGTGATTCTATGAAAGAGAAAATGTTGGAGGAATCGAACCCGTTTTTAGGAAGTCTTGTAACGTACAAGGTTTCTTATGCAGGAGAAGATTTTATCAGCGTAGCATTCAATGATATTTATTATGCAGGAAATACTTCTGCACAGTATTGTGACCTCCGTACCCGCAACATCCGTATTTCTGACGCAAAGCAGTTTGAAGTGGCAGATATCGTGAATCTAAGCGATGCATTTATGCACGATTGGATGAAAAAGATGAAGGGTGAAGCACCATCGGCAGAGGTGTTAAGCAGTGTGAAATTAAATGATTTCCGACAGATTTTAAATGGGGAAATCCTGGAGAACCGGTACTTTGATGCATTCTTTGTAGATAAGGATGGAATTGAGATCGGAATTACTTACCATTACCCGGGAGATGGAAAAAAATCATCTGCGGAGAGTGGATGGATCACAGCGCCGTTTACTATGAAAGAAATAATTGAATATAAAACAGACAGTGAGTTCTGGAATCTTGTACAAAGTAACAATTGACGAATGTCGAAAATTGTGCGAAAATAAATACATATGGTGTTAAAACAATCACAAACGCCTTATAAAAGAAAAACAGATGTATTTGAAAGGAGTTTTAAAATGATTTATTCACAGGAAGTAGAAATGATGTGTCCGGTAGCTCAGGGTGCAAACCACGGACCAGCTCCGATCCCGGAAGAAGCAAAATGGGTTCAAAGGCTAAGGAAGTTAAAGATATCTCTGGTTTTACACACGGTGTAGGCTGGTGTGCTCCTCAGCAGGGTGCCTGTAAGCTTACTTTAAATGTTAAAGAAGGTATTATTCAGGAAGCACTAGTTGAGACAATCGGATGTTCAGGAATGACTCATTCAGCAGCTATGGCTTCAGAAATTCTTCCAGGAAAGACTATTTTGGAAGCACTTAACACAGACCTTGTCTGTGATGCTATCAATTAATACAGCAATGAGAGAACTGTTCTTACAGATCGTATACGGAAGAACTCAGAGTGCATTCTCTGAAGACGGACTTGCTATCGGAGCCGGACTGGAAGACCTCGGAAAAGGACTTCGTTCTCAGGTTGGTACAATGTACGGAACACTAGCTAAAAAGGACCTCGTTACCTTGGAAATGGCAGAAGGATATGTAACAGGTATCGCTCTTGATGACCATGATGAAATCATCGGATACCAGTTCGTAAGTCTTGGAAAATTCACAGACTTTGTCAAAGCAGGCGATACTCCGAACGAAGCTTGGGAGAAAAGCTAAAGGACAGTACGGACGTGTAGCTGATGCCGTTAAGATCATTGATCCGCGTAAAAACTAATTACATACATAAGTAATTAACGGGTTATATAGGCAACAATATTTTCAGGAGGACAATTAAATGGCTTTATTTGAATCATATGAAAGAGAAGAATTGATAAAATCAATGAAGTTTTAAACAGCTATGGCATTGCTTCTACTCGAAGAAGCTGAAAAGATCACAAAGGATGCCGGACTTGATGTATACAATCAGATCAAAGGTATTCAGCCAATCTGTTTTGAAAATGCATGCTGGGCATACATCGTAGGTGCAGCAATCGCAATCAAAAAAGGATGTACAAGAGCAGCAGACGCTGCAGCAGCAATCGGTGAAGGACTTCAGTCTTTCTGTATTCCTGGGATCAGTGTAGCAGATCAGAGAAAAGTAGGTCTTGGACATGGTAACCTTGGAAAGATGCTTCTGGAAGAGGATACAGACTGCTTCTGTTTCCTTGCAGGACATGAGTCATTCGCAGCGGCAGAGGGTGCGATTGGTATCGCTGAAAAAGCAAACAAAGTTCGTAAGAAACCTCTTCGTGTTATCCTGAACGGTCTTGGAAAAGATGCTGCAAAGATCATCTCAAGAATTAACGGATTCACATATGTTCAGACAGAATATGATTACTACACAGGAGAACTGAAAGAAGTACAGAGAATCTCTTATTCTGACGGACTTCGTTCCAAAGTAAACTGCTACGGAGCAAATGATGTACGTGAAGGTGTTGCAATCATGTGGAAAGAAGGCGTAGACGTATCTATCACAGGTAACTCCACAAACCCGACACGTTTCCAGCATCCAGTTGCAGGTACATACAAAAAAGAATGCATCGAAGCAGGAAAGAAATACTTCTCAGTTGCTTCAGGTGGTGGTACAGGACGTACACTTCACCCAGACAACATGGCAGCAGGACCGGCTTCTTACGGTATGACAGATACTCTGGGACGTATGCACTCTGATGCACAGTTCGCAGGTTCTTCTTCTGTTCCGGCTCACGTAGAAATGATGGGTCTGATCGGTGCAGGTAACAACCCGATGGTCGGAATGACAGTCGCTGTTGCTGTAAGTATCGAGGAAGCTCACAAAGCTGGTAAATTCTAAGAAAACCGCGTAAAATAAGGGCTTGTGAATGCAGTAGATGGTAGTAAAAAGTAGGAAAATGTAGTTAACTCATACATTACTCATACATTAGTCCTACACCTTACTCATACACTATACGAACTAACAATTTACTGTATTTTCAGTATTTCATTATGCAACCATTGTGGGTCACGCTTAGTATAGACTTTTTCAGTAATGTCGTATATTTCGTGACCCACCATTTTTTTAATGGCATATTCATCAACCCCAGCATTCTTGCACATCGTTATAAAAGTATTTCTACCGTCATGAGGTCTGTGATCTGGATTCAATTCTAAAGCATCAACAAGTGCTTCTATTCTACGTCTATACTTATCATATGTTAGCATTAAATTAGATTTTGCCGTATTCGTATCGGTACAATTAAATAAGTATTCACTGTTCAACTCTTGTGCCTTATTGTACCATTTAATAACAAGAGGTCTAATTCTAGGATGAATAGGAACTGTTCGGTTAGTACCTGCTTTAGTCTTCATATCACCAGTTATTTCCCGGTTTTCAAGATCTACTTTTCAAGCTCAATCTAAACATTGATTTGATTCGTTCTTTTGTAGATGGAGACGGTGTTCTACTTTCACCCTTCTTATCTACATATATTCCATTTTCCATTGCATCTTTTAAATGAAGCACTCTTACTGAGCTATTTGTACGATGATTTAGATTATGCACAAAGATTAGTTGATAAACACAGTGAAAAGGGAACCCCGTTACTTGACAAAAATGGAAATTGGTTACGGAAAGAAAAATTTACAGATACGAAAGCTATTGGTGTTCATTTAGATATAAACGGGAAGAAAGTAGAAACTGATGCCGGTATGATCGTATATTCTAAAACCGGAACTCATGTATATCCAAGAAAGGAAATCAAATAAATATGAAAATAACAAAGGATTTAGAAGGAAAAAGAGTAAAAATTACAGATATTGATAACGAAATATTTGAGGGAATTGTATCTGACTATATTTATCCTGAAGATAATGAGCCAGAAGGAGTAGCTGGAATTTGTATCGAAGATTGTCCTCAACGTCCTGGCGACTGGATAGGGTTTAATGAACACGATATTAAAGAAATTAAAATAACAGACTAAAAACATTACGGAAGACTTGGTTAATAGCTGAGTCTTCTATTTTTATGTATGGAGGTAAAAGCAGTGAGTGAAGAAAAAGTAAATTATTTTGAAGAGGAAATGAAAGCTCTTTTAGCCGGTTATATAAGTGATCAGGATACGCATTAAATCAATACGTATGCAAAATTAAGCCAACAGGGTATTACTTTCTTTTGACACCAAATCCTGTTTCTCACATATACTAATATCACATCTGATTGAATCGTTTATATATAAAATCTTCCTTAAAGTTCTAAAAAAGAAAGGCAGGCTATCCAGATAATGGAGCAACTTATGGATTATGTAAAACCGGAACTGCTTATTGTGACCGCAGTTCTATACTTTTTCGGAATTGCACTTAAACAAGCAGAATTTATCAAAGATAAATATATTCCGATCACGCTTGGGGCGACAGGCATTATCATCTGCGGGATCTGGGTGACATCTACCGCACATTTCGCAGGAGCACAGGATGTGTTGACCGCAGTTTTCGCATCCGTAACGCAGGGCATTGTTGTTGCAGGACTGAGTACCTACATCCATCAGATTATCAAGCAGGCAGGAAAAGAAGAGTAGGAGTAGAAGTGGTATGGCATTAAATGGAATTGACATCAGTAACTGGCAAAGTGGGATCAATCTTGCGGTTGTCCCGTGTGATTTTGTGGTGATTAAGGCGACAGAAGGAACCGGTTATGTAAATCCGGATTACGAAAGAGCCTACCGCCAGGCGAAAACAGCAGGGAAATGCCTGGGCATTTATCACTATGCGTCTGGTGGAAATATACAGGCGGAGGCAGAATATTTTCTGAAGAATGCAGGGAGCCGTGTGGGGGAGGCAATGCTTGTGCTGGACTGGGAAGGGCGGTCCAATCCGGCATTTGGTGTGAATGACCGGGAATGGGTGAAAGCCTGGTGTAATTATATTTCAACAAAGACCAGCGTCAATCCTGTGATTTATGTGCAGCAAAGTATGATGAGCCGATTGCAGAATATCGGAAACTATGGACTGTGGGTAGCGCAGTACGCGAGTATGGAGCCAATCGGGTACCAGGAAAATCCATGGAATGAGGGTGCATATGCCTGTGTGATGCGGCAGTACAGTTCTTCGGGAAGATTAAGCGGATGGAATGGCAATCTGGATTTGAATAAATTCTACGGAGACCGGCAGGCGTGGAGCCGGTATGCTGGAAAAGGAAACCAGACAACTTCAGAGAAACCTTCTGAAGAGGAAGAAAACCAGGAAGGAACTACGCTGCATCTGGTTTTTCGGACGATGCGTGGAGAATTTGGAAATGGGGAAGAACGGAAAAGCTGGCTTGGAACCAGATATGGAGAAGTGCAGGGGATGATCGACTATATTTCCGGTGCCAGTACAGAGACACTGGAAAAGGAAGTGCGTGCCGGGAAATATGGCAACGGGGAAGTGCGGAAAACGGTTCTGGGGAAACGGTATGAAGAAGTACAAAGCAGAGTCAATGCCGAAGAAAACAAGTATCATATCGTCAAATCCGGGGATACGCTTTCGAAAATTGCAACGATATACGGAACATCTTATCAGGAAATCGCAAGGTTGAACAAACTACAAAATCCGAATCTGATTTATGTCGGTCAGAGGCTGCGGATCAAATAACCGGCTAATAGATTTGATATTCAGAATCTGGTCTTTGAATTCAGTAATTTGGCAAAAAGAGCTATTGTTTTCAGCTTTTTGGTGTGCTATGATGAAAAAAATGAATACACAGGAGGTTTTGGGATATGGATAATAACTTAAATGACCAGATAACTGAGAATAGTGAAGGGGAGGAAAAGAGTCCATCTTCTTACACCGATCCCAATGCAGGATATACAGAAGCAGAGCCGCAGGCAAAGAATGACAATAGCGTGCCAAAAGAGGCAGCGGACGATAATTTAAAGCAGGAAGAAAAAAGTCATCCGGCATATACTTACGGTGAAATGCCAAAGTCAGAAAACGGAAGCGGTTACGGACAGTCAGCACCGGACGGAAGCGCTTGCCATTCTGGAACTTCGGATGGAACTTATGAAAATAATACTTACAACGGAAATTCGTATTATAACGGAACCAATCAGAGCGGAGCTTATACCAATGGGTACTCTGACAACCAGTATCAGAATAGCGGTTATAATACCGGATTTAACGCGAGCGGCTATAATAACAATTACAATAGCCAGAACAATTGTCAGATGCCGCCAAAGCAGATGGATCTATCTCCACTTTCTACCGGAGAATGGCTTTTAACGATGATTGTCGGAATTATTCCATGTGCGGGACTGATTCTGTATATTATCTGGGCGTTTGGTAATAGTGGCAATCTGAACCGGCGTAACTACTGCAGAGCATCCCTGATTCTTCAGGTGATTTCCTATGTGCTTGTGATTTTCTTTGTTATCATCGCAGCGATCGGCAGAGTAAGCTATTATGGTTATTAAATAAGTATCTGGCAGGCTTTTCGGCAGGGCAGCAGTGCTTTGCTGAAAAGCTTTTTCATTTTTTTAGAAATTCTTTAGAAATCTATTCCGGTTCTCTTTAGCTTTAGGAGATAGACTATAGTCAAGGATGAGAAAAAGAGGAGAAAAGCAGTTATGGAAATGAATCATGTACTGGTCGTTGAAGACGACAAGGAAATCAGAGAAGGTGTGGAAATATACCTGAAAAGTCAGGGATACGAAGTATTTCAGGCGGCAGATGGGATTGAAGGTCTGGAAGTGATCGAGAAAGAGGAAATCCATCTTGCAATCGTCGATATTATGATGCCGCGGATGGATGGAATCCGTATGACGATGAAGCTTCGGGAAAAATATGATTTTCCGGTGATCATGCTGTCGGCAAAATCAGAGGAAGTGGATAAGATCATGGGACTGAATATCGGGGCAGATGATTATGTGACGAAGCCATTTACACCGATGGAGCTTCTTGCAAGGGTGAATTCACAGCTCAGAAGATACCGGATGTTTGCAGAGAAGCTAAGAGATCGTGAAGAAAATCAGAATATCCATGTGATCGGCGGTCTGGAGCTGAATGAAGCTACGGTGGAGGTATCGGTTGACGGAGAGCCGGTGCGCCTGACACCGATTGAGTACAAAATCCTGCTTCTCCTTATGAAGAGTCCTGGAAGAGTTTTTTCGGCAGAGGAAATTTACGAGCGTGTATGGAATGAAAAAGCGATCAATACCGATACGATCATGGTCCATATCCGGAATATCCGTGAAAAAATTGAGAGCTGCCCGAAAGAACCAAAATATTTAAAGGTGGTGTGGGGCGTTGGATACAAAATCGAAAAACAGGCATAAACTAGGGATTGTCCTGATTTTAGGTGTAATCTTACTTGCGACGGTGATCGTGTTAGGAAACTATAATACTTTTTATAAGAATGCAAAAAAGGAGCAGGACAGTCTGACACAGAATTACCGGACGAGTGAGTCCTTTATGAAGACATTTATTCGGGACTGCTATGTATTGTATTCCAAAGAATCCGGAAACGAATATAACGTAAAGTTTCTGGATGATTATTATCCGGAATTTGATGAGAAATTTAACCGGCAGATTGCATATATGAATTACCAGGTGCAGGATGCAAACGGAGAGGTAATCGATGGATACCGGTCGAATAGAGATTCCTGGGAAAAAGTGAAAGATACCGAGCTTGCAGATTATGCTCTTGGGATTAAGATCTCGTTTGACAAAAACGGTGAAATCAAGATTAATCAGGTGATGGGAACGGAAGTAACCAAACAGGAAGCTGTTCTGAAGATCCTGACCTCAAATCTGCCGGAAAAAATATTTGAATATGAAGATGAAAGTGAGATTGAAAATATTTCACCAAAAGACAGGACCTATTATTTCATGATGACGGAAGCAAAGCTGAATGCTTATGTTATGCGGGTATATCCGATTACTTCAATGGTGGGAAACGCGGCGGTTTACACAATCTTGACCGTTATATTGTTGGTCGCACTTTTGGCATGGCTGATTCCGATGAAGAAAGATCTGCATACAGGAGATGAAAAAATTTTCCATGTACCATTTGAAATTGCGATAGCGACTGGTATTACTGGAATTAGCCTGATTTTCAGCTGTCTTGGAGAACTGATTATGCACGCGAAAGGAAATGTGTGGCCAATCGATTTTCTGGTCTGGTTTGTTTTCTTTGCAGTCATGTACTGGGTATCCGGCTGTGTACGCCAGATCCGGCTTCTTGGAGTAAAGGAATATGTGAAAAAAAGAGTTCTGCTGATCTGGATCTGGAGAAGATTCGGAAACGGAATCCGAGGCGGTATCCGCTGGTGCAAGAATAAGATTGAAGCATTTTATCATTCTCTGGATCAGTTCAATTTCAAGGAAAAGAACAATAAGATTATTTTGAAAATCGTGCTGTTCAATTTCGCAATACTGCTGGTGATCTGTTCATTCTGGTATTACGGAATTGCAGGACTGATCGTATATTCTGTAATCCTGTTCATGATCCTGCAAAAATATTTTAATGATCTCCGGAAAAAATATGCATTGCTTTTGGAGGCAACCAATAAAATTGCAGACGGAAATCTGGATGTAGAGATTGAAGGTGATCTTGGTGTGTTCAGTCCGTTCCGTAATGAAATCCAGAAGATTCAGACCGGATTTAAGAAAGCGGTAAAGGAAGAAGTAAAAAGCCAGCGTATGAAAACAGAACTGATCACAAACGTATCACATGATCTGAAAACACCGCTGACTGCGATCATAACCTATGTGAATCTGTTGAAAGACGAGAAAGATGAGAAAAAGCGAAAGGATTATATTGATATTCTGGAACGCAAATCTATGCGTCTGAAAGTCCTGATCGAAGACCTTTTTGAGATCAGCAAAGCAAGCAGCCAGAATGTAAACCTGAATTTGATGAACGTGGATATCGTCAATCTGTTTAAACAGGTAAAATTTGAGCTGGAAGATAAGTTCGAAGAAAAAGGTCTGGAGTTCAGGACCACTTTCCCGGAAGAAAAAGTGATTCTTCGTCTGGACAGTCAGAAGACCTACCGGATCTTTGAGAATCTTCTGAATAACATTGTAAAATATGCGCTTCCGGGAACAAGAGTTTATGTGGAAATCGAAAAGACGGAGAAAGATGTATTTATCCGCCTGAAAAATATTTCTGCAACTGAGCTCACCTTCAATCCGGAAGAAATTACAGAACGCTTCGTCCGCGGAGATGAGTCCCGCAATACCGAAGGCTCCGGTCTTGGCCTTGCAATCGTAAAAAGCTTCGTAGGTCTCCAGGGTGGAAGCTTCCATATCGAAACCGAAGCAGACCTCTTCAAAGCCGAAATCCGCTGGGCTTTGCCGGGAGAAGAGACAGTGAAGCAGGAAACATAAAAAAATAAATGGTACCGGATTCAATTTTTTTTATAACTGAATCTGGTACCATTTATTTTTCTGATTTGTCTCACAACCTACATCATTCAACTTTTTTACTTTGGAAATCCGCTGGAGTAATGAATCTCATAATCATCCGTGATAAAGAGTGCCTCTGCCCCCTTGATTCCTTCGATATATTTCAATCCATCATCTAACCCCATCGCAAAGCAGGTCGTACTAAGTGCGTCCGCTTCCGTAGAAGAGTCACAGACAATACTCACCCCGAGCAGATCATTTTCATAAGGATACCCGGTTTTCGGATCTAAGATATGGTGATAAATCTTGTCGTCCACCTTAAAATACCGCTCATAAATACCGGAAGAAACCACAGATTGATCCTTGATCTTTACACTGGTGATCGCTTCTCCATTCTGTGCAAACGGCTTCTGGATACCGATATTATAATCCGAACCATCCGGTTTGCCGCCAAGAGCCAGCACATTTCCGCCCAGATTGATCAGTGCATGGGATACATTCTGCTCTTTCAGATATGCTTTCAGCTGATCCGCAATATATCCCTTTGCAATTCCGCCAAGATCAATAGCCGCCTCCGGATCCAGAAGCTGAACCGTATTTCCATCAACCCTCACATTCTCATATCCGATATGACGTTTCGCTTCCTGAATCGCCGCATCATCCGGAACGGTCCCCGTATTATTCTTAAAATCCCACAAGTCACTAAGTGGAGCGATCGTAATATCAAACTTTCCATCTGCCAGACGGCTGTATTCCACGCCTTTCTGAATCAAATCCACCGTATCACCCGAAAGTGTCACAGGCTCTCCGTTTGCGTGGTTCAGCTCATAAATCTCGCTTCCTTCCGAAGTTCGGCTAAACCGCGCATTATAATCCTCACATTTCGCCACACAAGCATCCAGAACATCCTCTGAATCCTTATCATAAACTGTAATCGTCACCACCGTATCAAACACGGTAACCGTCCGCGATACCGGCTGCGGCGAACTCCCAGAACATCCGCCCAGACAAAAAGTCCCAAACAAACTCAAACAAATACCAATTCCCAAACTTTTTATTTTCATCGCAAACCTCCTCAAACCATAACCTACAGCATTGTTTTTTCATAAACTTCCTAAAAACGACATAATGAAAATTTACGAATCTCAGGTCTGTGCAACCAGCTAATGCACAGCCGTAAGGGAAGCGAAAGTCCTGCACGCCTCTATTTTGTGCAATGGAGATGAAACACAAAAATCGTGGAAGCCATTGCTGAACACGATTTTCGCCCTAAGTGGTTCATCGGAATGGTTTGCACAACTTGAGGTGTGCAGGACTTTCGCTTCCCTTACGGCGTCCCCATTTTCTTCTTCCACAAACCGTCCCATTCGTCAATTACCCCATTATACGTTCCCCTATGAAAAAAATCAATCGAACACTTGATTGCATTAGATAAAATGATGTGTTAGAATAAACAAAGAAAAAGGAGAACCCTATGAGCCATAAAGAAAATAAGAGCCATGAGGAGAAAGCATCCGGTTTCAAAAAGAATGATCTGATTCTTGTCCTCCTTGTATTTGCTGCGGCAGGCATTTTTTTTGCAGGACATCTATTCACGAGCCAGAAAAGCGCAGGCGTTGTAGAAATACAGATTGACGGGAAAGTGGTAGAGACACTGGATCTGCAGAAAGAGCGTGCATTTAAGATCAACAGAGGAACGAACACCGTGCAGATCGAGAACGGAAAAGTGAAAATGGCAGCGGCCAACTGTCCGGATCAGATCTGTGTACACCAGAAAGCAATTTCAAGGAACGGAGAAAGTATTATCTGCCTTCCGAATAAGATCGTTCTGAAAATTGTCGATGGAGAAGAAGCCGAACTGGATGCGGTGACGAATTAAGATATGAAGAAAAATACAGTCAGAATAGCGTGGTTTGGTGTATTTACTGCCCTTGCGCTGATATTTAGTTATGTAGAGACTCTGATCCCGTTTCAGATCGGGATTCCGGGGGTTAAGCTTGGACTGGCGAATCTGATCGTTGTGGTGGCACTGTACAAGATGGGTGGAAAGGATGCCATGTTGCTTTCGGTGACGCGTATCGTGCTGTCCGGATTTATTTTTGCCAGTCTGTTTAGTATTTTATACAGTCTGGCAGGCGGACTTTTAAGCCTTGCAGTGATGGTGATTTTGAAAAAGCGGGGATCATTCAGTGTTTTTGGAGTCAGCATGGCAGGTGGTGTCTTTCATAATGTCGGTCAGCTGATCGTAGCGATGCTGGTCGTGGAGACATTCAGCGTCGCCTATTATGTGCCGGTGCTTCTGATCGCAGGAGTGATCACCGGATTTATTATCGGAGTTGTGGCAAATGAAATGCTCAAAAGACTTGGCAGCATCGTATTGTCATAGCATGGGAGGAAGAGATGATTTCATATATAAGAGGGGAGCTTGTAGCTCTCGAAGAAGATAAAGTGATCGTAGATGTAGGCGGCGTAGGCTACGGGATTTTTATGTCCGGACAGGCGATGGGACAGCTTCCGCCGGTTGGGAGTAAAGTGAAGATCCACACCTATCTGAATGTCAAAGAAGATGCCATGCAGCTGTATGGATTTTTAAACCGTGATGCGCTTTCTGTGTTCAAACTTCTGATCGGTGTCAGTGGGATCGGACCGAAAGGAGGTCTTGGGATTCTGGCGCAGCTTACACCGGACGAACTTCGATTTGCCGTGATGTCGAAGGACATCAAGGCAATTTCAGCAGCACCGGGAATTGGCAAGAAGACGGCGGAGAAGCTGATCGTGGAACTGAAGGATAAGCTGAAGATTGAGGACGTACTGGATCACCAGGTGGAAGCGGCAAATGGAGCTGCTGAAGATACGGTAAATGCACAAGGACTTCAGGCAGATGCGGTACAGGCACTTACGGCGCTTGGCTATGGAAGTACTGAGGCACTGCAGGCAGTACGAAAAGTGGAAATGGATGAGAGCACGACGGTGGAAGATCTGCTGAAGGGTGCACTCAAATATTTGATATAAGAGGATTAGGATGGGAAGAAGAATTATTACCACAGAGAATCTGGAAGAGGATGTAAAAATTGAGAGCCATTTAAGACCTCAGCTTCTGGAAGATTATATTGGACAGGCGAAGGCAAAAGAGACTCTTAAGATTTATATAGAAGCGGCAAAAAGCAGGGGAGAGGCACTGGATCATGTGCTGTTTTACGGCCCGGGACTTGGAAAGACAACCCTCGCCGGGATCATTGCGAATGAAATGGGCGTAAATATCAAGATCACGTCAGGTCCTGCGATCGAGAAACCTGGGGAAATGGCGGCAATCCTTAATAATCTGCAGGAAGGAGATGTGCTTTTTGTAGATGAGATCCACCGTCTGAACCGTCAGGTGGAGGAGGTACTCTATCCGGCCATGGAAGATTTTGCAATCGATATTATGATCGGAAAAGGGGCTTCGGCAAGGTCAATCCGTCTGGATCTGCCGCATTTTACACTGGTAGGGGCAACCACCCGTGCCGGAATGCTGACAGCTCCGCTCCGGGATCGTTTCGGGGTTGTGAACCGTCTGGAATTTTATACGGAAAAGAACTGCAGACCATCATCATCCGTTCAGCAGGCGTGCTGGATGTGGAGATCGATGAAAAGGAGCCCTTGAGATGGCAAGACGTTCCAGAGGAACGCCAAGGCTTGCCAACCGGCTTTTGAAAAGAGTCCGGGATTTTGCCCAGGTCAAATACGAGGGGGTGATCACCGAAGAGGTGGCAAGGCAGGCACTGGATCTTCTGGATGTGGACCGGCTTGGACTTGATCATGTAGACCGTAATCTTTTGACGACCATGATTGAAAAATTTCAGGGAGGTCCGGTAGGACTGGATACCCTTGCGGCAGCGATCGGGGAAGATGCAGGAACCGTAGAAGATGTCTATGAGCCATATCTTCTGAAGAATGGCTTTTTACAGAGAACACCAAGAGGAAGGGTGGTCACAGATCTTGCGTATACCCATCTTGGATTTGACAAGAATGAAGAATAGAAAGGAAAGAGACGATGCTGAAGATAAAACAATATGTGAAAGCAGAGAGTCTGGAGCAGGCGTATGAACTGAACCAGAAAAAGACGAACCGGATCGTCGGTGGAATGCTCTGGCTGAAAATGAGTACTGCGCAGATCCAGACTGCGATCGATCTGTCCGGACTCGGACTGGATCAGATTGAAGAGACGGAGGATGCATGGAAGATTGGATGTATGGTATCCCTTCGTGATCTGGAGTTACACGAAGGATTAAATGAATTGAGCTGCAACATGATCAGAGAAAGTGTGAGAAGTATTGTCGGTGTACAGTTCCGGAATCTTGCGACGATCGGCGGAAGTATTTTCGGACGGTTTGGATTTTCGGATGTACTGACCTGTTTCCTTGCACTGGATACAGAAGTAGAACTTTATAAAGGTGGGATCATTTCTCTGGAAGAGTTTGCAAAGATGGAGAGAGATAATGATATCCTTGTCCGTGTGATCGTAAAGAAAACACCGGGAAAGGGAAGCTATCAGTCACACCGTAATACCAAGACGGATTTTCCGGTACTGGCGGTTGCTGCTGACCGTTATGGAGATGAACTAAAGGTGGCAGTTGGGGCAAGACCGATGAAAGCAGTCTGTATTCACGTTCCGGCAGAACAGCTGGATGCGTGCACAGATCTGAAAAAATTTGCAAAAGAGCTTGCAGCCCAGGTGCCGATGGGAAGCAATATGCGTGGAAGTGCAGCGTATCGTACCCATCTTGCAGAGGTTCTGATCCGCAGAGCATTAGAGAGAATCATAAACGGAGGTGAAAAGAATGCAGATTAGTCTGACACTGAATGGAAAAAAGATTACAGAAGAGATCGCAGCTGATCTGCTTCTGATCGATTTCGTGAGAAATCATGGATGTTACAGCGTAAAGCGCGGCTGTGAGACTTCCAACTGTGGACTTTGTACCGTATTTTTAGATGAGAAGCCGGTACTTTCCTGTTCCGTGCTTGCTGCAAGAGCAGACGGGCACAAGGTAGATACGCTGGAAGGACTGCAGGAGGAAGCAGAAGAATTTGGCTCTTTTATCGCAGGACAGGGGGCGGAGCAGTGCGGATTCTGTAATCCGGGTATGATCATGAATGCAATCGCACTTTTCCGCGAGAATCCGGATCCAAGTGATGACGAGATCCGGGAATACCTTGCGGGGAATCTCTGCCGCTGTTCAGGCTACGAGGGACAGCTCAGAGGAATCCATGATTTTCTGGAGTACAAAAGAAAAGGAGGAGCCAGATGAAAGCAGTAGGAGTACCATTTGTAAAAAAAGATGCGAAAGCACTGGTGACTGGAAAGCCGGTATATACAAATGATCTGGCACCAAAGGATTGTCTGATCGTTAAGCTTCTAAGAAGTCCGCATGCCAATGCGATGATCCAGGAGATCAAGACAGATGTGGCAATGCGTGTGCCAGGAATCGAAGCAATCTATACCTGGAAGGATGTACCGCAGCAGCGTTTTACAATTGCAGGACAGACCTGGCCGGAGCCTAGTCCGTATGACCGGCTGATCCTGGACCAGCATGTTCGCTTTGTAGGAGATCCGGTAGCGATCATTGCCGGAGAAAATGAAGCCTGCGTAGAACGTGCAATGAAGATGATCAAGGTCAAATACGAGGTACTTCCAGCAGTATTAGATCCTGAGGAAGCGCTGGATGGTCCAATCCTGGTGCATCCGGAGGACAGCTGGAAGGCATTGTGCCCGGTAGGAGCAGATAACAAGCGGAATCTTTGTGCACAGGCAGAAGATGGACATGGGGATGTAGAGAAAGTTCTTGCAGAATGCGATGTTGTTGTAGAACATACATATCATGTCAAAGCGGCACAGCAGGCAATGATGGAACCATTTCAGACGGTCTGCTTTATGGATATGTATGGAAGACTGAATGTGATGAGTTCTACGCAGATCGTTTACCATGTGCGCCGTATTGTTTCCAATGCACTTGGCATACCAAAATCCAAGATCCGTGCGTTTAAACCGAGGATCGGTGGTGGATTTGGGGCAAAACAGACGGCGGTAAGTGAGGTTTATCCGGCGTTTGTAACCTGGAAAACCGGAAAGCCATCGAAAATTGTATTTACAAGAGAGGAATCCCAGATTGCATCCTCACCGCGTCATGATATGGCGGTGACGGTTCGCATGGGAGCAGATAAAGAGGGAAATATCCGGGCAATTGATCTGTATACACTTTCTAACACAGGAGCATACGGGGAACATGGACCGACAACGGTCGGACTTTCCGGACATAAGGCGATTCCGCTTTATGGTTCATTAGATGCATACCGGTTCCGTTACGATGTGGTCTATACCAACCGGATGGCAGCAGGAGCTTATCGTGGATATGGAGCGACGCAGGGAATCTTTGCGGTTGAGACATCTGTTAACGAACTGGCAGAAAAACTTGGCATGGATCCGATGGAGATCCGTATGAAGAATATGGTCAAAGAAGGACAGTTCATGCCGGCATATTATGGGGAGACAGCGAATAGCTGTGCACTTGATAAATGCCTTGCGAGAGTAAAAGAAATGTCCGGGTGGGATGAAAAGTATCCAAGAAAAGTTATGCCGGATGGCAAAATCCGCAGCGTCGGAGTAGCACTTGCCATGCAGGGATCCTGCATTTCCAATGTAGATGTCGGATCTGCAACGATCAAACTGGGCGAGGATGGTGTCTACAATATGTCAATCGCGGCAGCGGACATGGGAACCGGGTGTGATACGATTCTTGCACAGATGGCAGCAGAATGTCTGGACTGTGATCTGGATGATATTGCAGTATCCGGAGCAGATACCGATACTTCGCCGTATGATTCAGGCTCTTATGCATCAGAGTACGACTTATGTGACCGGTATGGCGGTGACAAGAGCCGGTGAGGAACTGAAAAAGCGGATCGTCAGACAGGCAGCGAAGATGCTGAAATGTGAAGTGGATGAGGTTGATTTCGATGGACACATTGCAAGAAGCGATAAGACCGGAGAAGAGGTGACACTTGCGGCAATCGGAGCAGGGGCAATGTGTGGAAGTGATATTGCGCTTCAGGTAACAGAAAGCCACAGTTCGCCGGTATCTCCGCCGCCTTATATGGCAGGCGCTGTTGAAATCGAATTGGATCCGGAGACAGGACATGTCGAGATCCTGGATTACTATGCAGTGGTTGACTGCGGAACTGTTATTAACCCGAATCTTGCGAGGGTACAGGCGGAAGGCGGAATCGTGCAAGGAATCGGTATGACTCTTTATGAGAATATTCAGTACACGGAAAAAGGACAGCTTCTGAACAATTCATTTATGCAGTACAAGATTCCGACCCGAATGGATATGGGAAATCTGCATGTGGAATTTGAGAGCAGCTATGAGCCGACTGGACCGTTTGGTGCAAAATCGATTGGCGAAATCGTCATCAATACACCGGCTCCGGCATTGACGCATGCAATCGCAAATGCAACAGGTCTGTGGTTCCGTGAACTTCCGATTACAAGTGAACAGATTGCAATGGGAATTATGGAAAATGAAAATTAAACTGATTTATCTGGCGGCTGGAAACAGCCGCCGTTTTAACAGCCAAAGGATGCAAAATACAGAACCGCCACAATCAGAAGCAGAGAACAAACTGCTTTATCTGTTGGATGAAAAGCCGATGTTCCGCTATTTATTCGACCGTCTGGTAAAAGTCTGTCAAAGACATCCGGAATGGGAAATGATTGTGGTAACACAGTATCCGGAGATTGAGCATCAGGTAAAAGCACTTCAGGAAAACGAGCAGCAAGGTGAACGTTTCCCGGTAAAAACAGTGATTTCAAAAGACAGCTATAAAGGAGCAGCCTATTCGGTAAAAGCAGGGATCCGTGCGGCAGGAGATGCTGATGCCTATGCATTTTTTGTGGCGGATCAGCCTTATTTTACAGAAGAAAGCGTGGAAGGATTCCTGGAAAAGATGGAGCGGGAGGCAAAAGTTGTACCGGGATGTGTGACCTGGAATGGACAGGAAGGCAATCCGGTCTGGTTTCCGGAAAAGTACGGGAAAGAACTTCTGGAACTGGAAGGAGATGCCGGAGGAAGAAAGGTGTTCCGCAGATACCGGGAAAAAGCAGTATTTTACGAGGTGAGCCTGGAAAAAGAGTTGGAAGATATTGATTATATGCCGGAAATAGAAAAAATGCGGATAACAGAAGGAGGCACAGAGAAAACTTTCCATGTATATGTCATCGAAAATGGAAAGCTTCAAAGGAAAGAGTCTCTGCTTATGGCACTTGGACTTACGGAGCAGATGGTACCGAGAATTGCTGCCGTGGGTGCGGGAGGTAAGACTTCTCTTTTGAAACAGCTGCTCGCTGAATACCAAGAGAAGGGTGCCCTCCCGGTTCTGGTGACTACAACCCATATGAAAAAAGAGACTGCCCCTTATTTTGTAATGGAGGATTCTATCGAAAAAATTCTGGAAGTGCATAAAAGAGAAGGCATGGTGATCGCCGGTCTGGATGCAGGAGGAGGCAGGATCAAAAGCCTTTCTGTACCGGTAATGGAAAAGATCTGGGAGCTTCCTGCGCCGGTTCTTGTGGAAGCGGATGGTGCACGGATGCTTCCGGCGAAAGTGCCGGGGGAGAAAGAACCGGTTATTCCAAAGCAGATCCAGATAGTCCTTTCTGTATATGGACTCGATGCCATCGGACAAAGGATAAAAGACTGCTGTTTCCGGCCTGAGCTTGTGGCACAGGTACTTGGAAAAGCAGTGGAAGAGGTCCTGACGGAGGAGGATCTGGCAGGGCTGGCTGTTTCGACAAAAGGCGGGAAAAAGAATGTCCTGCCGGAAATGGATTTCTATATTGTGCTAAACAAAGCAGATGACGAAAAACGTCTGAAAATGGCAGAGAGAATCGCCTTAAGAGTAGAACGGGATTCTGGTGAAAAAGTACGGATTACATCGTTTCGTTAATATTTTGGAAAAATAAAGCAATTGTGTGTTGAAAAATGGAACATTGCCGAATTGTCATTGGAAACCATTCGTGCTATCATAGATACGATAGCTTTGACAACGAAAGTTGTAAGTGGGTAGAGAAGGAGGCAAAAAAGTGGGTACGAAGAATAGTAATACTTCACAGGAACTATTTAACCTTAACGGAAAACCATCCTTTGGTCAGGCACTTCCGCTGGCATTTCAGCATGTAGTGGCGATGATCATTGGCTGTGTTGCACCGGCGATCATTCTTGCTGGTGTGTCCGGACTTTCAGAATCAGATACGGTTGTCCTGATTCAGGCATCTCTTGCAATGTCAGCGATTTCGACATTCATCCAGCTTTTTCCGTTTATCAAATTTAAGTCTTATCAGATAGGAGCCGGGCTTCCGGTTATTATGGGAATCAGCTTTGCGTATGTGCCGATCATGCAGTCAATTGCACAGGATGCGGATGTTGGAACAATACTTGGTGCACAGATCGTGGGCGGTATTGTTGCGATTATTGTAGGAATATTTATCAAGCAGATCCGTCATCTTTTCCCGCCGCTGGTTACGGGAACGGTTGTATTTGCAATCGGACTTTCGCTGTATCCGACCGCAGTCAATTATATGGCAGGTGGAGCAGAGAAGTGCGGATTATGGTTCATGGCAGAACTGGCTTGTTGCGATCATCACACTGGTAGTCGTAACAGGACTGAATCATTTTGGAAAGGGCTTTTTAAAGCTTTCTTCCGTTCTGATCGGAATCATAGTTGGATATGTAGTTGCGCTTGGCTTTGGAATGGTGGATTTTTCTTCCGTATTAACGGCAAAATGGGTACAGTTCCCACAGCCGATGCATTTCGGAATTAAATTCGAGCCATCCTCATGTGTTGCGATTGCGGTATTGTTCGCAATCAGCTCTATTCAGGCAATCGGAACTTTTCAGCAACGACGACCGGAGGAATGGACCGTATGCCGACGGATGAGGAATTAAGCGGTGGTATCATTGGTTATGGAGTCAGCAATATTGTCTGCGCATTTTTCAGCGGACTCCCGACAGCAACCTACAGTCAGAATGTCGGAATCGTAAGTTCTACGAAAGTAGTAGCAAAGAGAGTATTTGGAATTGCAGCGATGATCATGCTGGTTGCAGGAATCATGCCAAAGATCGCATACATTCTTCTAACTATTCCGTCATGTGTGCTTGGAGGCGCAACAATCTCTGTATTTGCAATGATTTCCATGACGGGTATCAAACTGATCAATAATTCAAAGATGAATTATAGAAATACATCCATCGTAGGACTTGCCATTGCACTTGGAATGGGTGTGACACAGGCAAATGCAGCACTTGCGCAGCTCCCTGCATGGGTAACAACCATTTTCGGTAAATCACCGGTTGCACTGTCTACTCTGGTTGCAGTGTTCCTGAATCTGGTTTTACCAAAGGAGAAAGAAGAGTAAATGAAGATCCTGATAAGAGGAGCCGGGGATCTTGCCACAGGAATTGCGGCAGAGCTGTGGGAAAGAGGACATCAGATCCTGATGACGGATGTTGCCATCCCACTCACCGTCAGACGTGAGGTGGCATTTTCAAGAGCGGTGTACGAAGAACATGCAGTGGTAGAAGGAATAGAAGCAGTTCTTGCCGACAATTTTGAAGAAGCAGAAACAATTATGGCAACACGGAAAATTGCTGTCATGGTGGATGAAAAAGCAGAAGTGCGGAAAGAATATCTACCGGATGTACTGGTTGACGGGATCATGGCAAAAAAGAATCTTGGGACCCGGATCAGTGACGCTCCTCTTGTTATCGGTATCGGACCGGGCTTTACGGCAGCCGGAGACTGCCATTTTGTGATTGAAACGCAAAGAGGTGAGCATCTGGGCGAAGTGATCCGTGAGGGAAGTGCAATCCCCAACACTGGAATTCCGGGAAATATTGGCGGCTATACGGTGGAACGCCTTTTAAAGGCATCCGCAGACGGAATCATGCATCCGGTCGCGAGAATTGGTGATGTGGTGAAAAAAGGGCAGATTGTTGCAAGGTGCGGAGATGAACCTGTCTATGCGAGGCTCCACGGGATTGTCCGTGGGATGCTCCAGGAAGGTGTACCGGTCAAAAAAGGATTGAAGATCGGAGATGTGGATGCAAGGATAGAGGGAAAACTTTGTTATACGATTTCGGATAAAGCACGAAAGATCGGAAACGGAGTTGCGGAAGCAATCGATCTTGTCTATAAAACAAAATAAAAAAGTTGTCTGGACAACTTATTTATCCATCCTTTTATGGTAAAATATAAAAAGGTTTGGGCAGAATACCTGCCGCAGTGACGGCAGGTATTTTTATGCCATAATCCATATAAAGTGAGGAACAAAAAATGAAACTGGTAAGAACAGAAGATGCAGTGGGGCAGGTGCTGTGCCATGACATTACACAGATTATTCCGGGAGTTGTAAAGGATGCTGTTTTCCGGAAGGGACATATTGTTACCGAAGAAGACATTCCGGTACTTTTATCTGTGGGGAAAGAGAATCTTTATATCTGGGAAAAACAGGAAGGTATGCTTCATGAAAATGAGGCGGCTGAGATCTTGCGTCAGATCTGTCAGGGTGAGCATATGCATCCTTCCGAAGTGAAGGAAGGAAAAATCGAACTGATCGCCGACTGTGAAGGGGTATTGAAGATCAATACCGAAAAGCTGAATGCGGTGAACAGTCTTGGTGAGATGATGATCGCATCCAGACATGGAAATTTTCCGGTGAAAAAGGGAGATAAGATTGCAGGAACAAGGATCATTCCGCTTGTGATCGAAGAAGAAAAGATGCAGAAGGCCTGTGAAGTGGCAGGAAAAGAACCGATTTTCCGGATTCTTCCGTACCAGAAGAAAAAAGCGGGAATCGTAACGACGGGAAGCGAAGTGTATTATCACCGGATCGAGGATAAATTTACTCCGGTTGTGATCGAAAAACTGAAAGAATGTGGCGTTACAGAGGTGAAGCAGATCCAGTGCAACGATGATCATGAGATGATCACGGAAGCAATCCAGACTCTGATCGAGGATAGTTCTGACCTGATCGTCTGTACCGGTGGAATGAGTGTAGATCCGGATGACAGGACTCCGCTTGCGATCAAAAATGCCTGTACGGAAGTGGTGACTTATGGGGCACCGGTTCTTCCGGGAGCCATGTTTATGCTTGCTTATTGTGAAAAGAAGGCAGACAGATTCCGGTCATGGGTCTTCCGGGATGCGTGATGTATGCAAAACGGACGATTTTTGATCTGGTTCTTCCGAGGATTATGTGTGATGAAAAGCTGCATGAAAAAGATTTCCGGCTTCTTGGACAGGGAGGACTTTGTCTGTCCTGTCCGGTGTGTACTTTTCCAAACTGTGGATTTGGAAAAGGAGGATATTAAAATCATGAGAAAGAATAACTTATTTAAGAAAACAGTGGCAGCAGGTCTGGTTCTGCTGATGACAGCATCACTTGCTGCATGTGACGGTAAAAAGACCGACACAAAAACAGAAGACAAAAAGACAGAAACAAAGGCTGACAAAGAAGAGGATGTAGAGCTTCAGGTATTTATCGCAGCCAGCCTGAATACGGCAATGACAGATATTGCAGAGCGTTATGAAAAAGAGCATCCGAATGTGAAGATTGTCTACAATGCAGACAGCTCAGGAACTCTGCTGACACAGATCGAAGAAGGATATGAGTGTGACCTGTTCTTCTCTGCAGCACAGAAACAGATGGATCAGCTTGAGGCTGACGGACTGGTAGTAGAAGGAACCCGCCATAATGTAGTGAACAATCAGGTAGTCGTTATCACATTAAAGGACAGTGATACAGCAGTAACCGGGCTTGAAAACTTAAATGAGGCAAAGAGCATTGCACTTGCAGGCGGAAGTGTACCAGTTGGAAAATACACCCGTCAGGCGTTGATGAATCTCGGAATTCTGGACAAAGTAGACGATGCGTCTACCATCACAACAGAACAGGTTTCTGAAGCTCTTGGTGGAGCAGAAATCAGTGAGCAGGCAAATGTAAGCAAGGTGCTGATCGCCGTTACAGAGGGTGCATGCGAAGTTGGAACAACTTATTATTCTGATACATACGGATATGAGGATCAGATCAAGATCCTTCAGACAGTAAGCTATGATCTGACAGGTAACGTGATTTATCCGATCTGCCGTGTGGAAAATAAAGAGGCAGATGATGCAAAGAAAAAAGCAGCCGATGATTTCCTTGCATATGTAACATCCGATGACGCAAAGAAGATCTTTGACAGCTACTATTTCGATACAAACGTAGAGTAAAAGAGGAACGATATGGAAGAAATAAGACAGATCCTTGCAGGACTTGACTGGAGTCCGCTTTTCATTTCAATCAAAACAGGAATCGCAGCAACGATCGTGTCATTCTTCCTGGGAATATGGGCAGCAAGAAAGGTGCTGAAAGCGAAGACGGGTCTCAGGGCTGTGCTGGATGGGATTCTGACACTGCCGCTGGTGCTTCCGCCGACGGTTGCAGGATTTTTCCTGCTGCTCATTTTCAGTACGAGAAGAACCGTTGGATCGTATCTTTATACGACATTTGATATCAAGATCGTACAGTCCTGGGCAGGATGCGTGATCGCGGCAACTGTGATAGCATTTCCACTGATGTACCGGAATGCAAGAGCAGCATTTGAACAGGTGGATGTGAACCTGATCTATGCGGCGCAGACGCTCGGTATGCCGGAGTGGAAGATTTTCTGGAGGGTGATCATGCCGGCGGCAGGTCCAGGAGTTGCATCCGGTACAATTCTTGCATTTGCAAGAGCGCTTGGAGAATACGGTGCGACCTCCATGCTTGCGGGCAATATTCCAGGAAAGACGGCAACCATTTCCCAGAGGATTGCAATGGTCATCCAGGACGGTGATTATCAGACGGCAGGCGTGTGGGTCGGAATTGTAATCCTGATCGCATTCGGAATAGTAGTACTTATGAATCTGGCATTTGGAAAGGGAATGAAACATACAAAGCAATGGTAGAACTAGAGATAAAAAAAGTATGAAAAATTCAGGCTGGATGTTGCCTTTAAAAGTGAAAAAAAGCGGATCGGAATCTTGGGCGCTTCCGGATGTGGGAAAAGCCTGACCTTGAAAAGTATTGCCGGGATCGAAAGACCGGAAAAAGGGCGGATCGTGATTGACGGAGTTACCCTTTTTGATGCCGGAAAAAAGATTTTTCTGAAGCCACAAAAAAGGAAAGTCGGTTATCTTTTTCAGAATTATGCGTTGTTTCCGAACATGACCGTGGAGCAGAATATCGGGATTGGATTTACCGGAAACAAAGAAGATAAGCAGAAAATGGTAGAACAGCTGATCCATCATTTCCAGCTGGACGGACTGGAAAAGCTTTATCCGTCAAAGCTTTCCGGCGGACAGCAGCAGAGAACGGCACTGGCACGGATTATGGCATATGAACCGGACGTGATCCTTCTGGATGAACCATTTTCGGCACTGGATGCGTATCTTCGGGAGCGGATGCTGACCGAGCTGATGGAAATGCTGAGTGATTATGAAGGTACGGTGATCATGGTGTCCCACAGCAGGGATGAAATCTACAGCTTCAGTGAAGAGGTTCTGGTAATTGAAGATGGACATGGAATCCGCCTGGGTCCGGTAAAAGAAGTATTTAATGCACCGCGCTATAAGACAGCGGCAAGACTTACCGGATGTAAAAATATTGCAGATGTTTACCGGATGGATGCGCAGACGGTGTATGTGAAAGACTGGGATGTGCAGCTGATTTTTAAAGGACGCAGTGTGCCGGAGAATGTGAAGGCAATCGGAATCCGAGCTCATGATCTGATTCCGGTGTATGGAACGATATCCGGGACTATGCTGAAAGTTAAAGAATGGAAAAGTGTGGATTATCCATTTGAACGAAAATATTTTATCCAATGCGAGTCGGGATGTGAGGACTTCTGCTGGTTTGTCCAAAGAGAGATTTCTGCCACTCTGGAAGAAAAAGGAATGCCGGATGCACTCGCATTTCCGGAAGAAAAAGTGCTGTTCCTTGAAGGATAGCGTGGCAGATGCTATAATGGACAAATAGAGAAAACGGGCAGAAGGTGGCAGCATAAATGCAGAAAGAACAAGACAGGGAAGCGATTTACCGGAGCATTTTCTTCTGTGATATGGATCGGAAGAAGGCGGATGAGATCATTAACCGGTTAGACGGCAGAACCGTAACCTATGACAAGGGCGAAATCATCATAAGAGAAAGAGAAAAACTGAACAATATCGGAATCCTGCTTGACGGGGTACTCTGTAAAGTGCAGTATTACCGGGATGGAACCGAACAGCTGGTCCAGAAGCTTGTCAGCTCGTTTGTTGTGGGAGTGGAGATTGCGGTCAGTGAAAAAGACGAGTCCTTATGATGTTTATGCATCGGAACAGGCACACATTTTCTGGTTTCCTGTACGGGCGATGGAAGAAGAGGGCGTTCTGGATCTGCGTGAGAGGATTGAGTTTTACAAGAAAACGGTTCATTTCCTTGCAAATGAAGATATCCGCAAGTGCAGGAAGATTGAATTGCTGTCGATCAGAGGAATCCGGGAAAGAATCGAGCAGTATTTGAGAATTCAGCAAAGCCGCCATAAAAGCAATGCCTTTGATATTGAATTTAACAGAGAACAGATGGCAAATTATCTGGGGATCAACCGGAGTGTGCTGTCACATGAGTTGAAAAAAATGGAAAAAGAGGGGATTTTGAAGGTCAGAAAGAATCATTTTGAGCTGGCTGATAAAGAATAAAACAGAATTTCTGCTGAAAATATCGAAAAGTGGTTGGTTTTTATCAGAATATAGTTTATAATGAAAAAAGGATTAGGCGGCAAGGAGGTTCTTTATGGCATCGTCAAAAAATTATACAGAAGTTTTGATAGGCGGCAAAGTATTCACCCTGAGCGGATTTGAAAGCGAAGATTATCTGCAGAAGGTATCCACTTATCTGAACCATAAAATCGAGGAATGTACAAGTAGCGATGGATATCGCAAGCAGAGTGCGGAAGCCAGAAGTGTGCTTCTTGCTTTAAATATAGCAGATGATTATTTTAAAGCCAAGAAACAGGGCGGCGCATTAGAAAGCGACATCGAGGCAAAAGACAAAGAGATGTACGATTTAAAGCATGAACTGATCTCAGTACAGATCAAGTATGAGAATGCTGAAAAAGCACTGGATAAACTCAAGGCAGAGAACCAGGAACTTCAGATGAAGATCGTACAGCTTGAAACAGAAATGAAAAATCACCGTACAAAATAGACTGTCCTGAGGCAGTCTATTTTTGATACTCCGGTATACAAAGAGAAATGTCTGCAACACAGGGGCTTTGTATACAGGTTATTTAAAGATAGAGGAGTTATATGAAAGACAGAGTTGAAATCCTTGCACCGGCAGGGAGTATGGAGTGCCTGAAAGCGGCAATTGCAGCAGGAGCTGATGCGGTATATACAGGGGGAGCCCTTTTCGGGGCACGTGCTTATGCACATAACCTGACGGAGGAAGAACTTTTAGAGGCAATTGATTATGTGCATTTGCATGGAAGAAGACTGTATCTGACCGTGAATACACTGATCAAAGACCGTGAGATGGAAAAACAGATGTATGATTATCTGCTCCCTTATTACCGGCAGGGGCTGGATGCGGTGATCGTGCAGGATATCGGACTGTTCCGTTTTATCCGGAAGCATTTTCCAGATCTTCCGATCCACGCAAGTACCCAGATGACGCTTACGGGAGTGGATGGGGCGAAGTTTCTGGAAAAGGAAGGTGCACAGCGGATTGTTACGTCCAGAGAACTGAGTATGGCAGAGGTGAAGAAGATTGCCGATGAGACAGAACTCGAGATTGAAAGCTTTGTACATGGTGCACTTTGCTATTGCTATTCCGGTCAGTGCCTGTTCAGCAGTTTTATCGGCGGCAGAAGTGGCAACCGTGGACAGTGCGCACAGCCGTGCAGACTGCTTTACCGGACACCGGAAGCAAAGAGACCGCAGTATCTGCTGAGTCTTAAGGATATCTGTACATTGGAACTGATCCCGGAGATGATCGAGGCGGGATTTATTCTTTCAAGATTGAAGGCCGGATGAAGAAGCCGGAGTATGCGGCAGCAGTCGCTTTCCAGTACCGGAAATATGCCGATCTTTATCTGAAATATTACGAAGAATGTCCGGCAGAAGAGGATCCGGCAGCGTATGCGATGAAGAAATACCGTGTCCGCGAGGAGGATCGGCAGATGCTGCTGGATCTCTATAACCGTGGCGGTTTCCATACGGGTTATTATCATACACAGAATGGACGGGAGATGATTTCCTTAAACCGTCCGAACCATGCAGGAGTGCCGGCAGTAAAGGTACTTGCTAAAAAAGGCAGAAATGTGACTGCAAAAGCACTGACAGATCTGTATCCGCAGGATATTATTGAACTCTCGATGCGCAAAGGCAGGGAAAAAGCAGATAATTATACCTGTAAGGATGCAGTCAGAAAAGGAATGAATGTGCAGATCCCAGTATTTGCAGATACCCCGTTCAAGAGGGATGAAATCTGGATGCGTACAAGAAACAGCACATTGATTGACACGCTGCGTGAAGAATTTGTAAATGGAAAAATAAAAGAACGGATCTGCGGAACTTTCCGGCTGTATCCGCAGGAAAAGGCAACGCTTACGGTGAAGTGCCGGGATGCCGAGATTACGGTTGCCGGTGAAAAAGCACAGGAAGCACTGAGCCAGCCGATGAGCAGAGAGCGGATTGAAAAGCAGCTGCGCAAGACGGGAAATACGGAATTTGAATTTTCCTTTTTAAAGGCCGAGATCGGAGAAAAAGTATTTCTTCCGATGCAGAGCCTGAACGAACTTCGAAGGGAAGCACTGGAGACACTGGAAAAAGTGATCTGTGAGAAATACAGAAGAAGTGGTGAAGTGAAAGATCCGGAAGAAGATAAGACAGAGCTTTCAATGGAAGAAGAGGTACTTTCCGGATGGACGGCATCGGTAAGAACCGCAGAACAGATGGAAGTGATTCTGGAAGAAGAAGCAATCGGAAGAATCTATGTGGATTGTACCATGTTCCCTCGCATCTGGGAGAAGGACAGCTATGTGGAGTGGATTACAAAAGTACATGCAGCAGGGAAAGAAATTTATCTGGTCATGCCGTATATTTTCCGGGAAAGAACCCGAAAACAGTATGAAGCTGCATATAACCGGATATTCGGAGCCGGATGGGACGGCATTCTGATCGCCAATTATGAAAGTTTTGCGTTTCTGAAAGAGCATGGTTATACCGGAAGGATTATGACCGATTACAATCTGTATGAATTTAATCAGGAAAGCAGGAAATTCTGGAAGGAAAAGGGAGTTTTTGAATTTGCAGCGCCCGTGGAACTGACAGAAGAGAACTCCAGGATCTCAGGGTAAAAGGATGGAGAAGTGATCGTATATGGTTATCTTCCGATGATGATATCTGCAGGATGTATTCAGAAAACGACCAGAGGATGTCTGAAAAAATCCGGACAGACGACAATAACTGACAGATATCGTAATCCATTTGTGGTAAAAAATGAATGTGATTATTGTTATAATATCCTTTACAATTATGTACCATTATATCTGGGAGACCGGATGGAAGAGGTATATCAGATCGGTCCTGGGCGGATCGACTGATGAAACTTTACTACTGAAAGGCAGCAGGAGGTAAAGGCAGATTTTAAGTGCGTATTTTGAAGGAAAAGAGCTTCCGGAGGGAACGTACACCAGGGGACACTGGAAAAGAGGAATAAAGTAGGTGGAATTTTGATCAATATAATTGTAGAGCTGTCAAAATATCTGATGTGCTCCCTGATGCCAGTCATACGTTTGAATGGCACACAGTATTTAATTACACAGATGAGTATACACAGAGAAGTATTTTCAGAAAGCAGAATGTGCTGATGTTTCTGCTTCATATGATTGCATTTCTGGTGATGTATCTGCAGACAAATGAAACAAAAATGATCGGATTTTACGGGATGCAGGTGGTACTGTTTCTGGCGGTCATTTTGCTGTATACAATAATTTACCCGCGGGTGTCGCGACTGGTTGTAAATAATATGTGTATGCTGATGGCAATCGGCTTTATTATGATCACCAGACTTTCGTATTCGCTTGCGGTAAAGCAGTTTCTCATTGTCAGCGCATCTGTAGCGATAAGTCTTGTGATCCCGGTCATCATCCGGAAGGTAAAAGCTCTGTCAGAATGGAAAATATTCTATGCAATTGCAGGTGTTGTAATGCTTGGGGTCGTTATCATTGTAGGACGTGTGACTGGAGGAGCGATGCTGAATGTTGCAATCGGAGGTTTTACCCTTCAGCCATCTGAGCTTGTGAAGATCATTTTTGTATTTTTCGTTGCGGCGAGTCTGAAGACTGATACTTCATTTAAGAATATTGTGATCACAACGGCAGTGGCAGCAATGCATGTGCTGATCCTGGTTGTATCAAAAGACCTTGGTGCGGCGCTGATCATTTTTGCTGTATATCTGGTGATGCTCTATGTGGCAAGCAGACAGCCACTTTATGTACTTGTCGGGCTGATTGCAGGAAGTGGGGCATCAGTTGTGGCATATAAATTATTTAACCACGTCCGTGTGCGTGTACTGGTATGGAAGAATCCATTTACCGTTTACAATGAAGGTGGTTATCAGGTGGCACAATCCTTGATGGCGATCGGCACAGGAAGCTGGTTTGGAATGGGACTTTTTCAAGGGGCGGCAGATCAGATACCTGTTGCAGAGTCAGATTTCATTTTTTCGGCAATTGCGGAGGAAATGGGACTGATTTTTGCACTTGGTCTGATACTGGTATGTGTCAGTGTTTATATGATGTTTTTGAATATTGCGATGCAGCTTCGGGACAGCTTTTATAAACTGGTGGCACTGGGACTTGGAACCTGTTATATTTTTCAGACATTTCTGACGATCGGAGGTGTGACAAAGTTCATTCCGTCTACCGGAGTGACACTTCCGCTGGTAAGCTACGGTGGAACCTCCGTCCTCAGTACGATCATTATGTTTGCGATCATTCAGGGACTGTATGTATTAAGAGAAGACGAGGAAGAAGACATTGAAAGAAAAAAATTACAGAGAAGACGAACTTCCAGATCTGGATCAGCAGCTGGAGAGCCTGCCAGACGAGAGCGGGTATCACGACCAAAAGAAGAAGGCAGAAGGAAAAAGCCGCAGCAGACGAACGGATGGCGAACCGAAGAAAAAGGCCGAACGCAGCAGCCTAAAAAACGGACAGCGGCGTCCGAAAGAAGCACAGGCAGAAAGAAGCGGAGCCAGTAAGAAAAAAGAGAAGCAGATGACCAATAAAGAACTGACGAGAGTTACTTATATTTTTGTAACACTGTTTTTGGTACTGATGGGATATCTGGTTTATTTTAATGTGGTAAAAAGTAAAGAGGTTGTCAACAGCACGTACAATATCCGTCAGGATCTTCTTGCGGACCGTGTGCTGCGTGGCAGTATTACAGATAAAAATGGAGAAGTGCTTGCACAGACTGTGACAAATGACGATGGATCGGAAACACGGGAATATCCGGAAGGAGAAGTGTTTGCACATGTTGTCGGATATGCCGCAAAAGGAAAATCCGGACTGGAATCATCACAGAATTTCAATCTTCTGACTTCAAATGCCTTTTTCCTGGAAAAGCTGGCGAATGAATTTAAAGACCAGAAGAATACGGGAGATACGGTGGTCACAACCTTGGATGCGAACCTGCAGAATGCAGCATATAATGCACTGGGAGATAACAAAGGTGCAGTTGTCGTGATGGAGCCAAGTACAGGGAAGATCCTGGCAATGGTATCGAAGCCGTCTTTTGATCCGAATAATGTTTCGGAAAACTGGGATGCACTGAACAATGACGAGAACAGTTCGCTTCTTAACAGGGCTACACTTGGACAGTATACACCGGGGTCGACATTCAAGCTGGTGACAACACTTGCTTTTATGCGGCAGAATCCAGATTATAACAATTATTCGTTTGAATGTAACGGAGAATTCTCACAGAATGGGGCAACGATCCACTGTTATAACAGTACTGCCCATGGGGAAGAGAGTCTGACGGATTCGGTTGCAAATTCCTGCAATTCTTCGTTTTCAAATATCGGGCTGCAGCTGGATAAGGCAGAATGGAGAAAGACTGCCAAACAGATGCTGTTTAACAGCAAGCTTCCGGGTGATGTGAAATATAATGAAAGCAGTTTCCGCCTGAAAACAGATGCAGGAGATGCAGATACGATGATGACTGCAATTGGTCAGGGAGAGACACAGGTCAGTCCGTACCATATGGCGATGCTCGTTTCGGCGATCGCAAATGGTGGAAAGCTGATGAAGCCGTATTTGGTGGACAAGATTACAAATTATGCAGGCACAACGGTGAAGAAATATATGCCGGAAAGCTACAAAGAGGTGATGACATCATCTGAAGCTGCACAGCTTACGGAATACATGAAGGCGGTTGTGGATTATGGTACCGGAGCTGCGCTTTCAGGTGCGTCTTATACAGTGGCAGGGAAAACCGGAACTGCTGAGGTCAGTGAAGATGGAAATACAGTACATTCCTGGTTTGTTGGATTTTCCAATATGGATAATCCGGAGCTGGCGATCAGCGTTTGTGTCGAGGATGCGGATACAGCGACCATTACTGGTGTCAGTGTCGCAAAGCAGGTGTTTGATTCTTACTATAATAATTAAAGGTCGGGGAGACAGCGCACATGAGGTTTTACAAAAATCTTTATGTCAGTGAGAGCATGGCAAAAAAGAAAGAAAAAGTGATTGCAAAACTGAATAAAAAAAAATATCCGTTGAATACTTATGTGATCGCACTGATCGAAGAAGGGGAAAATCAGCTGGAATTTTATTCGACGTTGATGTTCCGCCAGGGAAGTATGATCGATGATGATATTTTCGCAGTTGGTCTTGCAAGCGGATATGATGATGCGCTGTATCTGGTAGAAGAGATCGCAAAGGAAGTTTACGAAGAGACAGGAGATCTGGATATCCGGTCCTACATCAGAAAGCAGGAGAGGGAAGAAGCATGATTCTACATATCATTGGATTGATTTTGAAGATTATCGGAATAATTCTTCTGGTGATTCTTGGAATCCTGCTACTTGTGATCGGTGTCCTTCTCTTTGTACCGCTGAGGTATGAACTGCGTGCCGAGTTTCCGGGGAAGCTGGAAGATGCGGAGGGGAATCTTAAGATTTCATGGCTGCTTCATCTGATTGCAGGAAGAGTGGAGTATCGGAACGGCGATGTGAAATGGCAGGGGCGGATTGCCTGGAAGAAGTTGGGAGATGTTCTGGAAGCGGAAGATAAACCGGTGAGAAAGAAGGAGAAAAAGCCGGATGGCGGAAAAAAAGCCGGTGCGGAGAATGCCAGTGAGAGAACGGCAGAAAGAAATGATGCGGCAGATGTAAAGAAGCCGCAGACGCTGCCGGAAAAGAGAGCCGAAAGCGGAACGTATGCAAAGCCAGAGCATGCGGACGTGAAAGATGAGAAGTCCAAAACAGAAACACAGGGAAGTCCTGACACGAAGGTGAAAACATTTTCAGAAAAAAAAGAAGAGAATGCTACACCGGAAAAGGAAAGTGAATCCAGAGAAAAAAAGGATGTTCATGACGAGAGAGGATCCGGAAAGGCTCACAAAACTCCACGAAAGCGGAAGAAACCGGTCAAAGCATTTGGAAAACTGATTCGGAAGCTCAGCCAGAAGCTTCGTGAGATCCTGGAAAAGATCAAATGTACATGGAAGAATTTATGTGATAAAATAAAAAATATCGCAGATAAAAAAGATAAAATTCTGGAGTTCCTGGAACAGGAAAATCATAAAGCAGCTTTTGCACGTGGCAAAAAGGAACTGGTCTGGGTGAAGCGTTTTCTGAAGCCCAAAAAGCTTCGCGTAAAACTGCATTTTGGTTTTGAAGATCCTTATCATACCGGACAGGTACTGGCACTTTGTGGAATGTTTTATGCATTTATCGGAGAAAATATGGATCTGGAACCGGATTTTGAAAAGCGGGTACTGGAAGGTTCCGTTTATGTAAAAGGAAGACTAAGAACAGTTCATATGGCAGTATTTGCAGCAAAGATGCTGCTGGATAAGAATATCCGCAGCACTTACCATGATATCAGGGAGTTTAAATGGTAAAGCATTCGATAGAAAATAACAGGAGGAATCGAAAAAATGGCAGTAGATAATCAGTTTAAAGAGACAGTAGATGCATTGTTTAAAGGGATGAACGGCGTGGTATCATCCAAAACCGTTGTAGGAGATGCAATCCACATCGGAGATACGATCATTCTTCCGCTTGTTGATGTATCTTTGCAATCGGAGCAGTATTCATGCGGACAAAAGGACAGAGGAGCCGGCGGACTCGGCGGAAAGATGATCCCGAGTGCGGTGCTTGTGATCCAGAACGGAACAACCAGACTGGTCAACATCAAGAATCAGGATACCATGACCAAGATTCTGGATATGGTCCCGGATGTGATCGACCGTTTTAAATCCCCATCTGAGGATAAAATGACCGAAGAGGATGTGGCAGATCTGTTAAATGAAGCAGATTCTCCGGAAAATCAGGAATAGACGTAGGTTTCTGGCATATATTTATTGTAAAAGAGGAAAAAGCAGGAACGAAGATGAAACGGGTATTTGGTTTTGCACTGTTTTTTGTGGCACTTGGTATGGTGATCATGATGTTCATTCCGAGCATATTTATCGGAATTCTGATCGTTCTGCTGTGCCTCCTTGTCGGATATCAGCTTTTTTGCTGCTGATTTTGAAAAAATATGAGAACCTGCAGGGGAAACCCTGAAAAAAGCCTTGCGTACGCAGGGCTTTTGTGATACAATGCTAACGTTGCAAAAAAACACGTGTGTGGTTTATCCCGGTGGTGCCAAAGCTGACAAGCATGGTTCGCGGACATAAGCACACGGAAGTAAAAAACCAATTGGAGGAAAGAAACATGAGCGTTATTTCAATGAAGCAGCTTTTAGAAGCAGGTGTTCACTTCGGACATCAGACAAGAAGATGGAACCCTAAGATGGCTCCGTACATCTACACAGAGAGAAATGGTATCTACATCATCGACCTTCAGAAATCTGTAGGTAAAGTAGATGAAGCTTACCAGGCAGTAGCTGATATCGCAGCAGAAGGCGGAACGATCCTTTTCGTAGGTACAAAGAAACAGGCTCAGGATGCTATCAAAGTAGAAGCTGAGCGTTGCGGAATGTACTATGTAAATGAAAGATGGCTTGGAGGAATGCTTACAAACTTCAAGACAATCCAGAGCAGAATCGCTCGTCTGAAAGACATCGAGGCTATGTCAGAAGACGGAACATTCGATGTACTGCCGAAGAAAGAAGTTATCGAAATCAAGAAAGAATGGGAAAAACTTGAGAAGAACCTTGGCGGAATCAAAGAGATGAAGAAAATCCCGGATGCTATCTTCGTAGTAGATCCTAAAAAAGAAAGAATCTGTGTTCAGGAAGCTCATACACTTGGTATTACTCTTATCGGTATCGCAGATACAAACTGTGATCCAGAAGAACTCGATTATGTAATCCCAGGTAATGACGATGCTATCAGAGCCGTTAAACTTATCGTTTCTAAGATGGCTGATGCTGTTATCGAAGCTAACCAGGGCGAAGCAGAAGAAGTTTACGAAGGCGAAGACGTAGAAACAGCTGAAGAAACAACAGAAGAATAATTCGAACAATCCAAAAGATCATATTGAAAGATGGAGGAAAAAATCATGGCAATCACAGCAAGCATGGTAAAAGAGTTAAGAGAGATGACAGGTGCAGGAATGATGGACTGCAAAAAAGCTCTGAACGAATCTAACGGAGATATGGATGCAGCAATCGAGTACCTAAGAAAGAACGGAGAAGCTAAGGCTGTTAAAAAAGCCGGACGTATCGCAGCAGAAGGTATTGTTATGGCTGATGTTAAAGAAGACAAGACAGCAGCAATCGTAGAAGTTAACTCAGAGACAGACTTCGTTGCTAAGAATGCTGAATTCCAGGGATTCGTTAAAGCTGTTGTTAATCAGGCACTTACTACAGAATCAACAGATATGGAAGGATTCATGGCTGAGGCTTGGAACGAAGATGCTTCTAAGACAGTTCAGGATGCATTACAGAAAAAATCTCTGTAATCGGAGAAAAGCTGAGCATTAGAAGATTTGAGAAAATCGTTACAGACGGCTGTGTAGTAGATTACATCCATGGCGGCGGACGTATCGGTGTTCTCGTAGAGGCTGATACAGAAGTTGTTAACGATGCTGTTAAAGAAGCTCTGAAAAACGTAGCTATGCAGGTAGCAGCTTTAAATGCTAAGTATGTAACCCAGGCAGATGTAGATGCTGATTACATCGCACATGAGAAAGAAATTCTTCTTGCTCAGATTATGAACGACCCGAAAGAATCTCAGAAACCGGAAAAGGTTATCCAGGGAATGATTTCCGGACGTCTCAACAAAGAGATGAAAGAGATCTGTCTGTTAGACCAGGTATATGTAAAAGCTGAAGATGGAAAACAGTCTGTAGCTAAATACCTTGACGAAGTTGGAAAAGCTAACGGAACAACTATCACTCTGAAGAAATTCGTTCGTTTCGAGACAGGTGAAGGTCTTGAGAAAGAAAAATGAAGATTTCGCAGCTGAAGTTGCAGCTCAGATGAACGCATAATCTTACAGTTCGAATAAGAATTTGAACCGTATGATTATCATGTAAATCAACGAAAAACCTTGAATTTCCTATGAAAATGGGATGATTCAAGGTTTTTTTGCGTGTTGGGGAATAAATTCTGACTTATCGTAAATTATCGCTATTTATGTATGGAATTGGGTAAAAGTTGGGGAGTGAGTTGGGGAATTTCAATTCCCCAAGGGACATTTGATGTATATCTATATCAGATTATAGAGAATAAGCAAAAATTCATATCTCAAATTATGACCAGTAAAAGTCCGGCAAGATCCGTAGAGGATATTGATGAAGTGGCACTGTCTTATGCAGAAATCAAAGCTTTAGCGGTTGGAAATTCGTATATAAAAGAGAAGATTTTGATATTTATCACTTACCGCCTTTAATGGGAATGTTCGTAGATTATATTGAAAATGAATGTGAAAGATTGCTGCAAGAATCGCCGCAATTTACTGAGCTACAGAGAGAAGACCATGAGTTACTGGACGAATACCCATTCTTAAATATGATTACCGACAGTAATGGAGTCACGAAAGTGTTGGATTTGAATTATGCAGAGACAGAAGCCTTGACGAAATTTTGTTTAGTGGAAGAAGATATAAACTGTTGGAAACGATTGCAGATGTATTTATTAGGGATAGCACATGCAATGTGGATAATTGAGTTATTCACTTTTCCGGTAACACTTATACCACCAGAACGCATGATAACGTGTGCCTTGACCAATTCGCAGGATTGCCAGATCATTAAAATCATATACTGGAAATTGTAATTTGGCAGCGAGTGTTTTCTAAGTAAGATTATGAGCCTTTCGTAATTCTTTTACCCGTTGTCCTATTCTGCTTTTTACTGTTCGTTTTTTATCCCAATAAATAATCATTCTGATCCTCAAAAGTTTCTGAAGATTGAAAAAGAATTATATTGTTATATGATTTCGTAAGTGATATACTTAAACACAAGGAAAACCGTGTGAAATTACAGTTTGCTTTTTGCACGGTTTCCTTTATATACAAAAGTTAGTGGAAACTAACAGTGGAGCGATATGAAAGATTTTTTGATTATACAGGAAGGAAAATGTAATGCTAATGAATATTTTTGAAGGTATACTGATTCCGTTTGCTGGAACAACGCTAGGTGCAGCATGTGTGTTTTTTATGAGAAAAACACTTAGCAAGTCAGTGCAACGTGCACTTGCAGGATTTGCAGCAGGCATAATGGTTGCTGCTTCAATCTGGAGTCTTCTGATTCCGGCTATCAAACAATCTGAGAGTATGGAAATTTATCGTTTGTTCCAGCAGTTGCTGGGTTCTGGGTTGGTATATTGTTTTACTTGCACTCGATCATTTGATTCCTCATCTTCATGTTGGAAGTGATCAGACAGAAGGACCAAAAAGCAAGCTTGGCCGTACTACAATGATGGTGTTGGCAGTTACATTGCATAACATCCCTGAAGGTATGGCAGTTGGTGTAATGTATGCAGGATTTCTTGCTGAAAATGCACAGATTACAGCAACAAGTGCTCTCGCTTTATCAATTGGAATTGCCATTCAGAATTTTCCAGAAGGAGCTATCATATCCATGCCACTTAGGGCAGAGGGCGAAAGTAAGGAAAAGGCATTTCTCGGAGGTGTACTTTCAGGAGTGGTTGAACCGATTGGAGCAGTACTGACGATTATTGCTGCACAGTTGGTAATCCCGGCATTACCATATTTACTGAGTTTTGCAGCAGGAGCCATGTTGTATGTCGTGGTTGAAGAACTAATCCCGGAAATGTCGCAGGGACAGCACTCGAATATTGGTACGCTTTTCTTTGCACTTGGATTTAGTTTGATGATGATTTTAGATGTGGCACTGGGATAAGGGGAGAAGGTAATATGGCAGACAAAATACAAAATGCTTATGAAACATCAAAAAATATATATGACGATGTTCTTACTCAAAGGAATATTTTCAGTAAACTGTATATTAAGTTATTTTGGAGTGGCACTGATGATAATGGTATAGCACGAAAAGTTTTAGCATATATTCCTGATGACTTTTCAGGGAAATCTTCTTGATGTTCCGGTTGGAACGGCTGTATTTACGGAAAACAAATGGAGTACCCTGAGAAATGCACATATTACTTGCATTGATTACAGCATGGATATGCTTGACCAAGCCAGAAAAAGACTTGGTAGTCATGCACATATCAAATGTATTCAGGGTGATGTGGGGAATCTGCAAATGGAGAATGAATCTGTTGATACCGTTGTCAGTATGAATGGTTTTCATGCATTTCCTGATAAGCAAAAAGCATTTCATGAAATATGGCGCGTTTTGAAACCGGGCGGCGATTTCATTGCCTGCTTTTATATCAGTGGAAAATCGAAACGGACAGACTGGCTGGTAAAAAATCATTCTTGCAAAGAAAGGGTGGTTTTCTCCGCCGTTTCAGACGGAGAAAGAGCTGAGAGATATCCTTCAAAAACTATATAAAGAAATGGATATCCATGTTGACGGTTCCATGGTATATTTCCGTTGTGTGAAGTAATGCAATGATGCTGGATTCATAATGAGAATTGTTCGGTTCTTATGCTAAATGATGCGACAGGAGAGGGCGTTATGACGGTTTACTGAGTAATGCCAGGTGTGATGATTTGTTTTTCAGACATGGCAACAGCAGGTTGCTTTTCAGACTGCGGATTTATTGATATGATAAAGATAACGGAGGAGGTGACGACTATGGAAACAAAGAAATATTATTTTAAAGCTTCGCACGGAAAGAGGAATGTCACAAGACGAGCTGGCAGATAAAATCATGGTAACAAGGCAGGCAGTATCACGTTGGGAAAATGGAGATACAGTTCCAAATACTGATACACTTAAGCTCTTATCGAAAGAATTTGATGTTTCCATCAATACGCTTTTAGGAGAACCCAGAAAGCTGATTTGCCAGTGCTGCGGGATGCCAATTGGCACGTTCTTATTTGAAAGAAATGCTTCCAAAGTTAGATTACTGGAAAAGGTATGATGAACTTAGTGACAATGGGCAGTTTGAAGAGTTTAAAATGCAATTGATAAATGAAATAAATGATCTGCATATAAGCGGTCTTCCAAGAGTAGACAAACTAAATGCACTTGTGGCGAAATATGTGAATCTGGAATATACTCTGCCTAATGGACAAAAAGTGAAATTCCTTGATGATCAGAAAACCTATCTGGGGAATCAACTGGAGTCTGAATTCGGAGGAGACACATGTTTTGGCATTCTGGCAAGTATGGATTTTATTCTGGTATGTACATATGAGAAGGATGGTGAAAATCCAGAGCTGTTGATTTATAAAAAGAGATAATTTAAGTAAAACGAAAGCTCTCGAATATGGAACTGATCCCCCGTCAAATAGACAATTGAAAAAAATAAAATTTTCCTGCCAGTAGATTATTTGCTGGCAGTTTTTTATTACATAGGAAATGTCATTTCCTATGTAATAAAAAGCCTCCAGGATGCGCTTACTGCGGCGTACAATGAAGATGAGAAATAAATTATTCTGTTGTATTGCGGCGAATTAATATAGGTGTAATCTGTTTATGAATAGGTTTACCTAATGGTTTGGGAACACGCTTTTTCTGATTTTCCATCTGCTGGATCAAAAGATCCATGGCAGTTTTTGCAATCACATTGATCTGCTGTCCGATGGTTGTGATCGGAAGGATTGCTTCGCTGGCAATCGGAGAATTGTCAAATCCAACAATTTCATAAGTGGAAGGAAATGTTCCGTATTTTTGGAAAATTAAATTAAGAAACATATTAGCATAGGTATCGTTCGCAAGAAAGATACCCTTTTTTTGATCGGGGTATTTTGATTCTATCTTGTTGAAAATGTCCCGGATTACATTTAAAATTTCATGATAAGAATCACCTTTTACACTTAGATCTATCTCATACGGAATATGATGTTCTTCACAAGTTTCCTGAAAGGCTCGGATTCGGTCATAAGCTGGGGCAGATTTATTTACATTGACATTTATATGAATTAATATGTTACATTTATCCCGGATCAGCAGGGAAGTGGCCTGAAGTGCACCCATGTAGTTATCTGTATTGACACTGCTGATATATTCTGCTTCACGCTCAATTGCAATGACGGGGATCTGATAGGAAGCGAGCTTCTCAGATGGAAGAGTGTGGCTTAAAACTATCAGACCCTCAATCTGATAAGAGAGAAGTTCTTCAATGTATTGTTGTTCTTCTTCTGCACCATGTTTACTGACGAAAACAAGAAATTTGTAGTGATAATCACTGTAGCTGGACAGCAGTTGTGTCAGCATTTCAGAATAATAGTGCAGATAAAGGTTCGGAATAATGATTCCAATGAATTCACTCTTCCCATTCGCCAGAACCTTTGCCAGCTTATTCTTTTTATATCCAAGGGTATCAAGGGCCTGAGAAATTATTTTCCTGGTTTTCTAAAGTAAGGGAATCAGGATGATTGAAGTATCGCGATATTGTAGTCTTTGAAAAATTAGTGTATGCTGCAATATCTGCAAAAGTTACCTGTTTTTACCCATAAAAGTTGAATCTCCTCCAATATGATGTGATGGCCGGGAAATATG
>SCPN01001135.1_pt1 | contig 58027 bp, 95 predicted proteins | sample 6106831 | NCBI WGS metagenome assembly SCPN01 (sample SAMN10720447, study PRJNA508395) | human gut metagenome | isolation source: Participant 1, 0 month | reverse complement strand
TTTAAAATCGTATTGGCTGTAGGGCCTACTAAATTAGGATTCCCTCATAATATAGCCTGCGAGCTCTGTATTTTTACAGGGCGATTAGCATTATTTAGAATAAGTCCCTTTGCCCTACATTGAAATGTATCATATTGATTATGTGATAACCCTTATCATTAGGTGTATTAATATTAACGACAAATATGCCATTTCTAGCTTCTTCTATTTTGGTCCTAATTCTACCTTGATCAGGTACAATAGGATTAGTGGCAGCCATGGAATCCATGGGGCAGAGTTAGTCGCTACCAACAACGTTAAAGATAGCCATTGCCGGGTCTTCGCTTTATATTCATATTACTTCTTTGTTAGTACATACCATCATTCACCATGTAACGGTATAGCTGCACTAGATTACAACACTTTAAACTGATAACTGCTCCTTCTAGCTACCCACACACTGTATCTGTATCAAATCCTTTGGTTTCTTAATAGGGGTTCCCAATGATACATCGTAATTTACAGCATCACCAACTGTTCCTTGCGAACCCCGACTACACTTCACCAACCGGTATTACCTACTTGAGTTTCTTGTAGATGGACCCCATACATGGCCAACATCTACACCTAAGCATAAGGTGACTTGTTTCTTAAATGGTAATGCCCATTCATTTTGTACATTACCAACCAGAATCTCTTAAGGTTTCTTTCCTCCACTAAAGCTCCTCGTACAGAATAACGCCCACCAATACTAAATTGTTCGGTACCAAATAAACGTTGATCTGTAAACTGGCTTCTAAAACGCATCGTATACGTACCTTGCTTATGGCCCATACGAACACCAGTTTGAACTTGGCCTTCTAAGCCATTTTATATAGTGTGGGGATTTTCATTCGATGTTTCCTCCTAACCCGTACCCGATAACCTAAATCCATTAATACCTCTTTGTCGATAGAATAGATATACATCAGATACAGTAGTTGCCACTATATTGACGATGAGATAACCCCTACTTCAACCGCAGTTGTATGTTGCTCTTGTACCCCCAAGCTCCACATCATCTAAATAATTATGACGCTCCTTATGAATGACTTTAGCTACAGCCGAAGTCTTAGAGCGACTTGTTCTATTTAATACTTGCTCTACTGCAAATTCTGTACCTTGCGTAGTGCCAGAGGAACGAAACGCATTTGGCATGAATACTAATTGATTATAGCTATATTTGTACGTTGAAATACGATACGTACGATTTCCGTCAGGAACAGAATAGCTAACCGCATATTGTTTTGATCCATGTCCATCATCATGATGACTGATGTCTTTTGTAAAGCTAGTAGTTAATACGTCATTGAGTCCTAAGCCAATTGGCTGAAAGATAAAAATACAGCTCCTTGATACGTCCCTGTTGATTTATTTCCAGAATTATCTAGCATTAAAGATCCATGTACAAATCCTTTTTGCTCAACGGTAAGCTTAACAATGTGGAACAATGGTTTTGTACCTGGCCTCTATGGTCATCTTGATATCTTGACCGGTACATTACGCATTTGATCAACTTGCTCTAATGCTTGACGTCGTAATACATAGCCAGGTCAAAATAGGAAATGCACTTCGCTTAATTATACTGCGCTTGGATTTGTAAGTGAACAATATCCTCTACATAACCAGGCAAAATCTCAAAAGTGAGTGTACCAGACTGTAACTTGATTTGCTACAACTACTTTGACTAGTAATGTACCCATCAGATAACAGTTGCTCTTGTAATTCCTTTTGTAAAACCGAATACTCCCTAGTTCCACGTAGTGATTATGGTTATATACCTGCAATCGATTTTTATATTTTTGTAACACTGGTTCTGAAGAAGTCACCACAATATGCTCTATTGCAAATGATATACTTTCCTTAGGTAATGACTTCATAGGTACTTTATCTAAACCTATATAACCAGATTCTGAACGCGGCAAAGCGGCTCCCTGTCATTGGTGCTTCTAGCGTTGGCGCGTATCGAAGCATCGGCTCGGCCGCTTGTTGTATAAATGGGTTTGATACTTCAGCCGCAAAACTAGTCATCGTACCGAATGTGGTCAGCAAGCTAACACAACCTGCTGCAATACATACAACTCTCATTAATTCCTCTCCTTTCTTCATAAAGTAAATTATATATTAAATCATCTTTTTCAATAAAATATTAAATATTTTATTTTATTTACTTTTATTGTATGTGTTATTTGTATCAGTCATCAACATACAATCCCCTTTTAAAGCACTTAAAGACTACTACACAACAAGTTTAAAATAGCCTTACAACAGAACTAGGCACCTCCCATTTGAGGTGCCTAGTTGTTATAGTTTATTGGAGAGTTGTATGGAATTAATCAACTATATGAGTAAAAATATATTTTAGGTATAATATAATTAAAATAATGTACTTCAAAATTCCACCAATAATTAAACAATGCCTGTTAAGCAATTACGATTTACAAAACGTTTAAAAATGTACAAAAGGAATATACAATGAAACTATTTGCCCTAAAACGATTCGTATTATTGCCGCTCATTATCATCTCACTTACAATACTAACAATGGCTATTATCTTCTCTCACATTACAGTGAAGAGGAAGTTCAACAATATATAAGTAAGAATTATCCTAATCTAACATATCACTTGGAGTCACAAAGGAATAACACATGGCAAGTCACCTTTGATAAGTATCCACAAATGCCAATTGAAATATCTGAAGTCATGCACACCTCTGCACCTGTTGTACCTCACACAAGTTGATCGAATACTGATAACCAACATTCCGCTGATAACAGCATTTCCATTAATGAAAAACTTATCTAACAGCAGAGGAATTATCCTATGCTACATATGATACATCCACCTTGTATATTGAAATGCCTATCCCTTATTCAGCTATACAAAATCAAGATGTGCCAAACTTTTACAATAGTATGGATTCAATTCTTGCAAAGAATATGCTTCTAACATATCCATAGACTTCCAAAGAAAAAAAATATATATTAGAGTCATCATAAAACCTGCTGATGGATCTGATGCACCGCAAGAATATAGAAGAATATTCAGTTTATCCCACTATATAAAACAGGTGCCTCCTAAGAGGCACCTGTTTTATTTATGAAACGATATTACAGCTTTGATATTCTAGAATATTATATGTGACATCATTTCACACTATCATCAACAATTCTTATAATCCTCCTAAAGAAATCCTCCCATCATATCCACCATTATATTATCGCAATTACCATTTCACTATCTTGAAAGTATGGTGAAACAGGTAATAGCCCACATAACCCCTAAGCTCTCCACATATATTGCTGTGGCCACTGTCTCCACCTTTATAGGAAAATCCCTCATCATCATATACGATTTCTCTACAATACGGATCGTCACCTATAACAAGGCCAAAAAATTTTTCTAATGTATACTCTCCATCATTATCCATCCATTCCATATGTTTTAAGTTCATAGAGAAAATCTATATTGTTTCCCCCCATGGAAAAATGGTTCTACACCCCTTGCCAGCTAAATACTCCCATTCTCTCTTTGTGTAGGCAAAGAATATCTATTATCTTTTATATCCTGTAAAAGTTTCTTAAATGTTGTTTCTTCATAAAGTTTACCACACCAATTGCTATCGTCTGTTTTATATAAACAAATGGTATTATGAATCATTATTTCAGAAAGACCCTCGCTTTCGGCTTTTTCTATCATCTGTTGCCACTCTTTATTTTGTCTGAGTTCCTCATCTGAAATAGGTATCCAACAAGTTTCACTATACTCTTTTTGTACCAATAGTGGATTTATTACAAACTCATCTTCTTGAGTAAAATTATGTTTAAAATACGTTTCTATGTTGGATAGTACCTCTTCATCTTCTAGTGTTTCGCTAATCTTAGTTTGAACATCGTCTTCACTAAAGATTTCATCTTCATAGCCCTCGACAAATGGATAGGCAAGCTCCGCTAAATTTTCATCATTAAAAATATCCTGCAAGGGTTTATTTTTAAAATTAAACCCTAACGTAACAGTATCGCCAGGAACAAACACAAAGTCTATACCATCATGTGAACGATATACTGCCGTATATGTGGATTTTTCAAAGGCAGTAAATTCTTTAAAGGATATTAATTCTAGATTATATATTTCTCCAATCTTATTTAATAATTCCATTCTATCGCTATAGATAATAAACTCATATTGGGGATTATATAATTTTTTGATGGGAATAGGATTCATTAATTTGATGCTCCTTATTTTTATCTAGTACAAATATTCTTCACTATGCATTTACTCTATTTACTTAAGTATTGCCTTAGGGTTTGATTTTCTAATGGCCCTAATTGTAGCGCCTTCCTATTTTTAATTGCATCAATAGCTAATGCTTCAAAAGTAACTCTTTATCAAAATCAGAAAACTCATTAAAGGAGTTAAATACTATGAAATCGTTGATTTATTAAATTAGGTATCGTTAAATCATTCGTTCTTACTTTATTTAACTCATTTCGTGCATAAGATTCATATCTCTCATCACCTGAATTATTCTTGCTAAACCGACCTATATCAAGATTATTAGAATAATAGCTATATATAGCTTTCTGAGAGAAATCAAGATTTTAGTCAATTTTCCAAATTCAAAATTATAATAAGCATTATTTCTTAAAATATGCTCACTACCATACTTACCAATAATAGTTCCTGTAGAAAGATCTACTATATCATTATGCTTAACAAGTCTTTCCTTTCTATACGATACATAGAAAGGTAACTTTATAGTATATCCAGCGTTTGGACCTGTATATCGTTTCTCACTATCAAAAAAGATCTCATTCCATATATCTCTATCACTTTCATCAAGACTAGAAATATTAGGGTATAACTCATCAAGCCTTACATTAAATTGTGTTTCTTTAGCATCTATTCGAGGAATGAAAGTGTTATATTTATTAATATCTTTATTCCAAGCATCTAGCAAACTTACATTTTCATCAAAAATACCAATACCGTCTAACGTTATGTAATAAAGTTTATTATCCACTCCTATGAACGGTAACTACATTTATCAGCAATCTTACTGATTTTCATTGCCATAATATAATCCATTCTCTTGAAGTTCACTTAAATAAATCAAACTATTTTTAAAGTCACCACTTGCCAAGAAATATATCAATACGCCCAATATGAGTATATAAAGCACTACTACTATGCCAACAATATAACCAATCCATTTAAGTACGCTCCTAAAATTCATAATCGCCCTCTCAAAACAATACTTATATTCTTAGAATCCGAATTGGCATATTTCCTATTTAAAATAGTACTTTTCTAAACGCATAGATGCAAACAGAATAAACATTAGCATTGAGAATACCGCAATAAGTCCACGGCTATAATATATGCTATCACGTTTCTTGATAACATCCTGTGCACAGTGTAATAAGTGTAAAAATAGTCCAAGCACTCCCGTAGTTTACAATTACGGTATAATCTCTATCAATAATAATTTTAAGAATAAGTAGTACTTAAACTTATAAGAGAAATAAGATAAATATTTTGTTAAAACCACCAAGAGCTCTTATATGTTTTATGTACCATACTCTTCATCAATAACAGTTTTACTTAATTTCAAGTTTATATATAGCTATCCCAGATATTATAGCTATTACAATAAAAGCACTACTTTAATATTGAAAGTTTGTTCATTTTTTATTCCCTCTTTACAATACTCATTTACATAGTCTAAATTATAACATACCGTATCCTTTCAAATATAATAGGCTATTGTTATTAAAAAAAGGCACCTCCAAGGAGGTGCCTTCCGTTGTTATAGTTTATTGGAGAGATTTATTTTTAGTCTAAATCGTAGAAACCAGATGGTTTATCGCCTCGCTAATAATGATATTTTCATTTGAGTGTAGTGTTCAAGGATAACTTTGTGAGTTTCACGGCCTATACCAGATTGTTTGTAGCCACCAAATGGTGCACCTGCTGGGATGGAGTTGTATGTATTTACCCACATACGACCTGTTTCGATTGCTCGAGCTACGCGGATTGCACGGTTGAGATTTTGTGTAACACCGCCAAGACCGTATAAGCTGCATTAGCTTGTTCGATAACTTCTTCTTCGCTGTGGAATTTGATAACAACAGCTACAGGGCCGAAGATTTCTTCGCGAGCTACGCGCATATCGTTTGTAGCATCTACGATAAGTGTAGGTCTAATGAAGCAACCTTTACCAAGTTCGCCGTCAGTAACGCGTACACCACCAGCTGCAACGCGAGCACCTTCTTCTTTAGCAAGTTCTACATAGCTAAGTACTTTCTCAACTTGTGCTTCGTAAATCAAAGAACCAAGTTGTGTAGATTCTTCCCACGGTAAACCAACTTTTACTTTATCAAATAAAGCGGAAAGTTCAGCTACAAATTTATCATAAATTGTATCTTGTACGAAGATACGAGAACCTGCGCAGCATACTTGACCTTGGTTGAAGAGGATGCCGAGCATTGCCCCATCAAGAGCTTGTTTCCAGTTCGCATCGTCAAAGAAAATATTCGCAGATTTACCACCTAATTCCAATGTGGCAGGAATCAAGCGTTCAGATGCTGCTTTATATACATCTAGACCTACCTTCTGTAGAGCCTGTGAAAGCAAGTTTGCTGAAGCCAGGATGATCAAGGATATATTGACCAGATTTAGAACCTTTACCAGTTACGATGTTTACAACGCCTGCTGGCAAGATATCTTTCAAAATATCGCCTAATACTAAAAGGCTAAGGGATGTATGGCTAGAAGGTTTAATTACAACTGTACAACCTGCTGCAAGAGCTGGTGCCAATTTCCAAGCAGCCATTAGGAATGGGAAGTTCCAAGGCACGACTTGACCTACAACGCCAATCGGTTCGCGAACGATGAGACTCAATGTATTTTCGTCAAATACTTGTGCAGAGCCTTCTTCGGAACGAAGTACACCTGCAAAATAACGGAAATGGTCAGCACCAAGTGGAATATCCACGTTCAAAGTTTCACGGATTGGTTTACCATTGTCATATGTTTCAACTTGTGCCAAATACTCTTTGTGCGCATCGATAGCGTCAGCAATTTTTAACAAGTAATCAGCGCGATCTACTTGAGATACTGTTTTCCAAGTTTTAAAAGCTTCTGTTGCAGCGTCTACCGCTTTATCAACATCGTCTTTCGTAGCCTCTGCACAGATAGCGAGTTGTTCGCCATTAGCAGGGTTATATACATTAAATTCAGCGCCGTCAGATGCAGTTACCCATTCATTATTAATTAATAGTCCATATCTTTCTTTAAGGTTCAAGCTCATAGCATTACCTCCTATGTAGGAATATAGATTGAGGAAGATTTCCTCTGTGATTTCATCATACTCCTTTATATCTAAATATTTCAATCATATATATCATTTTCGATATATCTGTTCTGCATTATTATACATAGTTTTAAGTTATATAGAAAAACCGCACCCTCAAAATCCATAGAGAGTGCGGTTTTGTGTACAATGACTTTTAGTCAAAAGTATTTCTCAATAATATAATTCAATTGATACTAATTGTTTTGACGACCACCATTGTTACGGTTATTGTTTCGGTTATTATTACGATCGTTGTTTCGGCGTTGTCCGTTGTTATTTCTGTTTCGGTTATTATCGTTATTCTTTGGCTTTTCTGGTTGTAATGCTTTTACAGACAAACCGATGCGATTGCGTTTTACATCAACAGAAATAATTTGTGCTTCGATGATATCGCCTACAGCCAGCACATCAGATGGATGTTGACGGCTATTGCATAATTCGCTGCGATGCAAAAGACCATTAGTTTTAAGACCAAAGTCTACGAAAGGCACCAAAGTCAACTACGTTGTGAACAGTACCTTTTACAACAGTACCAACTTGAATATCTTCAAGGCTTACTACATGTTTTCTAGTAAGTGGTGCTGGCAAGTCTTCACGAGGGTCACGACCTGGTTTTGCCAAAGCCCCTAAGATATCTCGTACCGTTGGTACACCCGCATCAAGTTTTGCGGCCATTTTTTCGGCATCAACAAGTGGTAATTTCACTTGTAATGCTTCCAGTTGTGCTTTATCTTGCAAATCTTTTAAGGTAAAACCTAATTCACCAATAATGCGTTCTGCCAATTCATAAGACTCAGGATGGACAGATGTATTATCTAATGGATTTTTACCGTGTTGCAAGCGAAGGAACCCCGCACATTGCGTGAACGCCGCAGGACCTAAGCGAGGTACTTTCAACAATTCTTTACGGCTTTTAAATACACCATTCTCTTGACGATATGCAACGATATTTTAGCCACTGTACTAGAAATGCCTGCAATATGTTGCAAAATAGCAGGAGATGCCGTATTGAGCTCTACCCCAACGTGGTTTACTACAGTTTCAACCACTTGATCTAAGGTATGAGTCAATTGTTTTTGGTTGACGTCATGTTGATATTGACCTACGCCGATAGATTTAGGATCGATTTTAACAGATTCAGCCAATGGATCTTGTACACGCCGTGCAATGGATACGGCACCGCGTATGGTTACGTCTAAATCTGGTAATTCATCGATAGCCAATTTAGAAGCAGAGTATACAGATGCGCCTGCTTCATTGGTGATGATGTAGTGGCAGTCTAACTTTTCCTCTTCAATCATGGTGGAAGCAAACTGCTCTGTTTCATAGGATGCAGTACCATTACCGATAGATAAGAGAGTAACCTTGAACTTACGGATTTTATCAGCCAATACCTTTTGAGCTTCTTTGCGAAGCTTTTCACTATTCGTTAAATAGTAGGCACCGTAATCTAGCACATTACCTTGTTGGTCAATAATAGCCATCTTACAACCCGTACGGTAACCAGGGTCAAGGCCCATAATAACGTGACCTGCCAAAGGTGGCTGCAATAATAGGTTCTTAAGGTTTACACCAAATACCTTGATAGCTTGCTCGTCGGCTTTTTCCGTCAATTCATTGCGAATTTCACGCTCTAGAGCAGGGAAAATTAGACGTTTATATGCGTCTGCTACGGCCGTTGCTTTATAGTCAGCGAAGATAGATTTTGGATTTTTCTCTAACTTTTGCACCATGTAAGCAACATACGTATCACCTGGTACAGTGAGGGCTAACTTTAAAGCACCTAATTTTTCACCACGGTTAACGGCCAAGATACGGTGAGACGGCATTTGACGAACCGGCTCAGCATATTCAGCGTATTGCAAGAATTGTTGTTGCTCTTCCTCTTCACCGCTCAATTCAGCTTGAATAAAGCCTTCATTCCACATCTTCTTTTACGCAAGTACGCCCGGAAGTCAGCACTATCACTAACGATTTCCGCTACGATATCAGACGCACCTTGAATAGCATCCTCTGGTGTTGACACCTCTTCTGTTACAAATTCTTTAGCAATTTCTAAAGGATCACCAGCGGTAACCGTATCGTTAAGGATCATGTCCGCCAACGGCTCTAAACCTCGTTCACGGGCAATCATAGCGCGCGTACGTTTCTTAGGACGGTACGGTAAATAGAGATCCTCTAACTCTTGAAGCTTTGTTGCGGCCTCTAAGGACTTCATCAACTCGTCGGTCATCTTTTCTTGCTCTGTAATAGACGCAATGATTTCTTGGCGACGTGTTTCCAAGTTGCGCAAGTATTTAATGCGTTCTTCAATGGTGCGTAATTGCTCATCTTGCAATTCGCCTGTTACCTCTTTTACGATACCGTGCAATAAATGGTACTGTATTGCCTTCGTCCAACAATTCTACGGCAGCTTGCACCTGCTTTGGCTTAACATTTAATTCACTGTCGATAAGGGCAAATATTCTTTCACTCATTTAGCTGCCTTTCTGCGATAGGTTACAAAACGATGAGGATATTTGTTCTTTTCATCCACCGCGCCGTCTACTACGGATTCAATGGTGAAAGCCTCCTCTGGAACTCTGGGAAAAATGCATCCCTTCCAAATTCGTGGTCTATTCTGTAATGTACATCGTATCCACGTAAGGCAGCCCTCGTATATGGAGCAATTCAACTGATAACATACAACACGCAGCTCAATACTGAAAATTCCAACTTCCGTTCACATCAAAACCTTTATCCCGAGTAATCACCCAGTGCTCACGATTTGGCAACAGGAAAGGCAAACTTTCAAAGGTCTTACGTCCCATAATGATGACATGACCTGTAGTTTTTTCTTTAAAGAATTTCAAATCATTCGGCAAGTGCCAAATCAAGGTGTTATCTTTACCGATCACACGATTATGTGCTACGGCTACGATTAATGCTAACATACTGGCCTCTTTCAGTTAATATTATATGGCAACAGTCATACATATGATTCCATTCAGCTATGGACATGAACTTCTATACAGCAACAGTCATGGACAGTTTACCTAAATGTTCATACCCGTCTAATGTAACATCCTCTGGTGTGAAATCATAGAAGTCTTTTACCTCAGGATTCACAATAATTTTTGGAGCTGGCAACGCTTGATCACGACGTGCTAACTGCTCGCGCAATGCTTCTACATGGTTTTCATAGACATGAGCATTGTTGATAACATGAGTAAATTTATCAGGTTTAAGACCTGTTACTTGAGCAAGCAATCATGCATTGTAATGCTGCATATTGAGCGGTGTTAAATGGGACGCCAAGGCCCTATCGCCACTGCGTTGATGAGCATGCAGTTCAAGTGTCCATCAGCTACATCCCATAATGTTTCATACGCGCACACATGGTTGCATGCCATATCATCTAAATCTTCAATATTCCACAATGTAACAATGATTTGACCATCAGGATCTTCCTTGATAGTCTTGATGAGATTATCAAGTTGTTTGTACTTCTTGCAATTTGGTAACCATAGGCCTTACCAATGGTACCATCTTCACGCATCCACTCATCCCATACGCACGTTCTTTCTTTGTAATTTTATGTACATCGTTAGATTGCATTTTGCCAAATCCATAACAATTCGTTTACTGCCGTTTTGAAAGCTACAAATTTTGTAGTCAAAATTGGGAATTCCTTTGCAAGTCAAATTGCATAATTTGATGTGGCACTTATATGGTAACACCGGTACGGTTTTCCTTTGACCATACGTGCCATGTTCTAAAAATATTTTCAATAATACCGAGGTATTGTGTATCTGCTAGACTCATATGTCCCCTAAATCTATGTATAATACGTACGAATCAATACTAACCTATATCTTACAATATATAGTACTATCATACTAAAAATATACAGTACTACCATATATACAAAATTTATTATCCCTTATATTCTGCAAATGGCCTGTAAAAACTGAGGCCATATTTTTCAATTTTGCTTCTACACCCTAACATCGCTTGCCAAACTCACCTAATGTAGTGGGTCGTAAATTGGCTAGGTCAATAAGTACTGTATCGGGAAAGATAAGATATGGTCGAAGCCCCGCTGCCGGCTAAGCTTATTGATATGTTGTCGTAAATGTTCAAATAAAACCACTCGACCCAGAACTAGATTTTCCTCGTGATATGGTAGACGTAGACCGACTAATGCGAGAAGGCACAGACACATGTTTCCTAATTTCCTCCACCTCTTTATGCCCAGCGAGGAACTCCTCCTCAGCGCCTGCCGTCAAGGATAGCACAGGATACTTACCTGAAGAACTACGCAAATAACCAGAAGCTACAAATTGTTGGATGAGCCCTTTAATAGATTTCTCGTCTACATCGCTTAGCAACCCAAATACAGGAGTATCGTGGCCTGCCTCGCATAATACGGTCAGTTCGCTCACCGCGCACGATAGAGGTAATCATAGAGGCACCATAGCGCTCATCAGTGCCCATAATAGCACGGAAGATAGCCTTCGCCTCTTTTGTTACATTGACCTTATCACCGGATCCTTTACAGGAACTACAATTGTCACATGTGGTCCAGACGGTGCTTTCACCAAAATAGTTAAGCATATATTTACGCAAGCAATTACTACAGAAACAGTAATCAATCATAGACTGCAATTTGCGTAACTCCACATCTTGTCGCTCAGGCGTCTCGATTGACTGTTCAATCAAGTACTTATGAACCTGTACATCCTGCCCACTGTAGAGCAAGATACATTCTGCAGGAGCTCCATCGCGTCCTGCAATTCGGCCCGCCTCTTGATAGTAGGGACTCCATGTTGCGCGGTTTGGTAGTGCAGTTACCATAGCGTACATTACTCTTTATCTATGCATCCCAAAGGCATTAGTAGCCACCATAACCTGCAGTTTATCGTCTGCATAAGCATTTTGCATCTCACGGCGTACTTCATCGCTGAGCCCCCCATGATAATGGCCTCCACCTTAATGCCCGCACGGGTTAGATTTTCATACACACGATCTACATCCTTGCGCGTAGCACAATAGATAATACCATTTTCGTTATCATGTTGACGCACGTAATGGACTACATAATCCATCCGCTTTGGTGTACGGATAACAGAGAAGGATAAATTAGGCCGATCAAAACCCGTTACGTACACATTTGCCTTATCTAATCCTAATAGTTTCTTGATATCGTTTTCTACATATTTCGTCGCCGTCGCCGTGAAAGCCCCTACGATAGGACGCTTCGGTAGTGAGTTGAGCCACTCACCGATAAGGCGATAAGACGGTCTAAAATCATGACCCCACTCAGAGATACAATGAGCCTCGTCCACAATGACTTGAGCTATAGGCAACGCTCGCGTAATACATTACAGAAGAAATTAGAACCTAGTCGCTCCGGCGCAATATATAAGAGTTTAATCTTACCACTACGTACTTCGTACATGGTCTTATTAAACTCAGATTGTGTAAGTGTACTATTGATGAGCGCTGCTGGTATATTCTGCACTAACAAGCCATCTACTCTTGGTCTTTCAGAGAAATCAGCGGAAACACTGATAGTAAGCCCCGCCTTGCAGAGTGCAGGTATCTGAAAACAGATAGACTTACCAGCCCCCGTCGGCATGATATTAAATTTCATCTTCATTGCGTAATAAGGAGGCAATGGGAGCCTCTTTGAGCCTTGGTCTAAAGGAGGTATACCCAAAGTAAGTTTCTAGCATGCAGTGCTTGTTGTTTTGTCACAACTGGTTGTTTTAGATTTTCTTGTTTTCTTGTCCCCTGTTGATTCATGAGTACCTCCTTTCACGTGTCATTTTTCCATTCTATTATTTTATCATATTTCGAGTATTTTCGGTTTTATTAGGTATATACAATTTATAGGTTAACCCTCTAATACCCAAGATAAAAGTATATGCTTAAAATTCGTATAGAAATCAATACAATCTCACCAAATTTTTACACTCTAAAGCGCTAATATATGGTACAATAGAAATTATTTATAATACTATAGAATGGAACTACAACCTAAGGAGGTCTTATATAGGCATGACACAAGACAACTTAATGATTATCATCGCCTTTGCCTTATATAGGACTCATGATGTATATCGGGGTCTACTATTACAGGAAATCTAACAGCATTGGTGATTACATCCTCGGTGGCCGACAATTAGGACCATGGATTCAGCACTTAGTGCAGAAGCATCAGATATGAGTGGTTGGATGCTCATGGGTGTGCCTGGCCTAGCGTATACTACGGGGATTTCTGGTGTATGGATTGCCGTAGGCCTCACATTGGGTACATGGGCGAACTGGAAATTCGTTTCTAGACGCTTGCGTAACCATACTGAGGTAGCTAGTGACAGTTTAACTTTACCGGACTATTTGAAAAATCGTTTCCACGATCAATCTCATTCGGTAGCCGTTATCTCCGCCCTATTTATCTTGATTTTCTTCTTGATTTATACATCATCAGGGTTCGTAGCAGGTGGCAAACTGTTCAACACCATCTTTGGTCTTGATTACACCGTATCTCTATTTATTACAGCGGGTATCGTCGTATTCTACACATTCCTCGGCGGCTCGCCGTATTCTGATAGATTGTATCCAAGGGCATTGATAGTTCTTTCACATCTTTAGCGGTACCACTATAGCCGCTATGTTTATGGGTGGTCCGGAAACATCATCCTAACTCATTCAACACGAGTTTCCTCAAGGACTTAGCCTATTCGGTGATCCATCTGATTGGTTCACTTGGATTTCATTGGCTTAGATTCTCATCTCTTGGTGGGGTCTTGGCTACTTCGGTCAACCTCATATCCTTGTTAGATTCATGGCTATCTCTGATGCGAAAGAGCTTAAGAAATCTACAAACATCGCCATGGTTTGGTATCTTATCCCTTATGGCGGCCATTGCAGTTGGCCTCATCGGTCACGTATACATGTTGCCTGATAAATTAGTAGGCACTGATGCAGAAACTGTATTCCTTATCATGACAGAGCGTCTCTTTACAATTCATTTCAGGTCTCATCTGTCTGTGCCGTACTCGGCAGCTATCATGAGTAACCTCTCGCATTCGCCTACATAGTAACAGCCTCTGCCATTTCTAATGACTTCTATGCGAATATCATTCATCCTAAAGCGAGTGATAAAGAGCTGGTACTAGTAAGTCGTATCGTAGTACTACTAGTTGCATTAATAGCCATCTATATGGCAATGGATCCAGATAGCTACATCTTAACCATGGTTGCCTATGCATGGGCAGGTTTTGGTGCTGCTTTTGGTCCAGCTATCTTGTTCTCCTTATTCTGGAAACGTATGACACGTCATGGCTGTATCGCAGGTATCGTCGTAGGTGGTTTAACCTACTCATTTGGAAACAATTTGGATTCCTCGGCCTTTACGAAATCGTGCCAGGCTTCCTCTTCTCTTCCATCACTATCTATGTAGTGAGTATCATGGGTAAATTGCCTCCTCGTCCAGTTCTTAAGGACTATCAAGTGTAGCGAAAAATGTACGTTCTATAAATTAGAAATCGGACGTTTAAATAAGATATATTTAGTTGATTCAACGATCAACTAGCTCTTTTATTATGAATATTGTGCTAAGCCTTCCTTAATAGCTTCTTTCACTTCTGCTACCAAGGATGTTGGTGAAAGTACTTTCACACTTTGCATATATTGAAGTGCCCAATACTTAAAGGCATCATGATTTACACGTACACGGCATACAACATCATCAGATGTGACGTTGGTAAATTCCACATTGCCATCAAACCAATCTAAAATTTGGTTTACAATAGACCGCTTTGCCTTAAAACTTACGGTAACGGATTCACCGCCGAACATGTAAATATGTTCTTTTACATATTGCGATACATTAAAGGTGCGTTGCTGATTATAGCCCTTTATCTCCCGTAAAGGTTTTCTACGTTCGCTCAGCACCGTAATGTGTGCAATTCGATCAACACGCAATGTAGACATGTCATCATAATTTTCATGGTTCCCAACTAGGTAATAGTGTCCCCGATTCATAACTAGTTGGAATGGATTGAATACATACTTTCGCTCCTTATTATCTGGACCGAGATTGATATGTAATCGTTTATCCACGTCAGGTTGGCAATAAGCCAAGGAAATTTTTCTCCCCTTTTGTATTGCTTCCTCTATGAGATCAATATTAAGGAATAAGTCCTGACTTCTATGAAGGTAACCCGTAGCACTTTCAATATCAATACCATGGGGCTTGAAATGAGAGCTACCCAATTTAGCAACACGACTAATTAAATCCTTACGTTGAGATGCGGTAATATGACGAGACGCCAAAATACCGTCAATTAATAATCTCAATTCCGAATCTTCAAAGGTATGAATCATATAGAAATCAGTACGGCGAATAGTACCATCCGATCCTACGGCAGACTCTTCACATTGAATACCAAAATCACCAGATTCATATAAATCATTTAAATGACGGCCTAAGGTTTTCCGATCGACGGATACCTCGTACCGTTCGGCTAATATACTGCGAATCTCCTCTTGAGATAAAGTATGATTAGCATCCGTTTCGTCTTTCAGGATTTCTAGTATATATACTAGAACGGCCTTCTTAGATGCCATAAAAGACTCCTTTTACAAATAATACAATAAATACAACTTTATCAACTAATACAATTTATAGAATCATCCACAACACATCGGATGATGTTCACAAAAATACCCATACATAGTATACCACACTTTTCATATATAGTTCATTTATTTCTCATTAATTTTATCGATTTACTATACTTTTTTGAGCAATATTAAATAACTAAATGTAATAATTATTAAAAAAGAATAAATTAAATTATATAAAACAAAAACCCATCACTACTTAATACACATAAATGTTATAAGTATAATGGGTTTTATGTTTATTCTGAAGATTATATGAATCATCCAAAATATTATCTTAGAAATTTAAAACGAGAATTACGAAAGACCATCATTTTTTCTTACGTCTAATAAAGCCTAATTGCTCCATACGCTTCGTCAATTCATTATAGAATGCTTCCGCCATAGCATTTTGATGTTTACCAGTTTGGGCCTTATCAGCGCTAAAGAGAGAATCTTTAATCTTCTTAATCATAGTAGACTTGGCTTTAGGCTTATTCAATAATTCCATGAACAATAAATCTTCTTCAGAAATATCACCAACAGCATCATTAAACATATCTGCTCCATACATATATTCACTACCACCATTCACAATAGCTTTTACAAAGTTTGTAAAACGGGCAGGTATATAAGATAAGCCCTCCATATATTCCTGTTTATCAGGGAATGTTTTATAGAATCGAATACCACCGCGTACCATATGTTCAACGATAGCTTTATATAAACTACATACAGCTGGTTCTAAGTCATCTTCAGATGCCTTAGCAGTATCATGAGCAGCTTTTAAAATGGCAAGGGCTTCGATCATATTGAACGTACCTCCATCTTTGATAAGCGCTTGGAACGTATCTCTTACGAGCTCATTTTCAAACATTTTAAGTGCTTCCTCATCAAAGAGGATTTGGAATACAAAACTATTTACGATAGACCGCACAGGTACTGTATTCACCTTATCAGGATTAGCTACATCATAGCTAATATCCTTTGCAGCACTTTCTTTGCAAATAATAGACTTGCGGAATGTTGTATCAAGCATAAAGTCTAAATATTGTTCTTGATCAGCTTGGCTATTAGGAGCCAATTTTTCAAGTTTATCGGCGATGCTGTCATCATAGGTACGAACCATGGATAATGTTAAATCTGCATCACACACATATGCTAAGATTGTGAGCTTTTAAATGATCATTGAATTGATAGAAGTAACATGGATCATTATGAGGTTCTAAATGGTCATGACCTACATAATAATCATCCTTTTGCATAACGGAACGCAAGGCACCTAAGAACTTACTATTACGCTCTTTAAGGTTATCATAATTAAGAATTTGAGCACCTACTAGACTACCTACAGTTTTACCGCGTAATACCTTTTCCTTATGAGTCAACTCATCATAACCACGATTAGCAAATAGCATAAGTTGACGAACCTCTTCCATCGTATGCCAACCTGGGTATGTATTGTAGGACACATATGCAATGCCATTATCAGCCAAATGATGGGATATAATATCAAGCAACTTATCCTTCATTTCATCGCTAATCCAAGAGTAAAAACCATGGGCAATAATGTAATCAAAGCTTTCCTAAGGATTCATCAAAGTTCAAAATATCCCCTTGCAATAGAGATACATTATCTAACTTGGCATCACCAATAATTTTGTTGCCCTTCTCTACTTGATCTTTGGAAAGCTCAATACCTACAAATGTTGCTTCTGGATTATGCATAGCTTGAGAAATAATATTTCCCCCATATGTAGCACCTAATTCAAGTACACGTGCTGTTTTAGCCGTTGGTAGGCTTAAGACCTACAAGTGTACCATACGCTTCCAAATAGGCAGGTGTAGTAAAAGGAAATGGATAAGATTTATAGCCTAACTCTTTATATATTGTTTGTTGCATATCATCTGTTGCGATCTGTTGATTATCCTTAGCCATAAGCACCTCTATGTTTACTATTAAAGTTATCAAATCATATGTCAGTACAATATACATAGTAGTATATGCACAACTATTTAATATTATATCAAATTCCTAGTATATTACCTATTGTGAAAAGCATTAGTAATTCAGGAACTAGCCTATTCAAGAAATACCATTAATTTGATACTAAAATATAATATAGTTAATATAATAGATTATACAAAGAGGCACCCTCGAAAGGGTGCCTCTTATTAGTTCTTAGTCGTTAAATAACGAATTATTTTACGTCTTCGAAACCTTTTTGTAAGCGAACATAGCTTAAGCGACGATCTTTAGCGTCTTGTTCAGTTTTAGCGAACAATTCTTCTGCAACATCTGGAGCTGCTTTAGCCAAGGATGCGTAACGAACTTCACCTTTAAGGAAGTCTTGGAAGTTTTCAGTTGGTTCTTTGGAATCCAAGGAGAATGGATTTTACCTTCTTCTTTAAGTTGAGGGTTGTATCTGTAAAGATCCCAGTAACCAGCTGCAACTGCTTTACGTTGTTCTTCTTGAGCTTTACCCATACCAGCTTTGATACCATGGTTGATACATGGGCTGTAAGCGATGATCAAGGATGGACCTGGATATGCTTCAGCTTCTGCAACAGCTTTCATCAATTGGTTTTATCTGCACCCATAGCTACTTGTGCTACGTATACATAACCATAAGACATAGCCATCATGCCAAGGTCTTTTTTCTTAGTACGTTTACCAGAAGCTGCGAATTGAGCAACTGCTGCTACATTAGTGGATTTGGAAGCTTGACCACCAGTGTTGGAGTATACTTCAGTATCGAATACGAAGATGTTGATGTCTTCGCCGGAAGCTAATACATGGTCAACACCGCCGAAGCCGATATCGTATGCCCAACCATCACCACCGAAGATCCAGTGGGAACGTTTGATCAAGAATTGTTTTTTCTCAAGAATTTCTTTTAATTCAGGAGTTGTAGCGCCTTCAGCTTCGATAGCTGCTACTAAACGTTCGGAACGTTGACGAGTTGCTGCACCAAGGTTAGCAAATTCGATCCATTGTTCCAAAGCTTCTTTCAATTCGCCTGTAGCAGTTTCTACTGCTTTAGCAGCCAATTCTACTAATTGTTGACGAATTTTCTTAACGCCGATGTACATACCATAACCATACTCAGCATTATCTTCGAACAAGGAGTTTGCCCAAGAAGGGCCATGACCTTGTTGGTTAGTTGTGTATGGAGATGCAGGCATGGAAGCACCCCAGATAGAGGAACAACCAGTTGCATTGGCAATCATCATACGGTCACCGAACAATTGAGTTAACAATTTAGCGTAAGGAGTTTCACCACAACCTGCGCAAGCACCGGAGAATTCGAACAATGGTTGTTCGAATTGGGAACCTTTAACAGTTTCCTTCTTCATAGGGTTTTCTTTTACAGGAAGGTTAACACCATAGTTCCATGCTTCAGCTTGTTCGATTTCAGTATCGATGGATGTCATCACGATAGCTTTGCCTTTAGGAGCTGGACAGATATCAACACAGTTACCGCAACCCAAGCAATCTAATGGGGATACAGCGATACGGAATTGAAGGTCTTTAGCGCCCAATGCAGGGATTGTATCGAAATGTTCTGGAGCTGCAGCCACTTCTGCTTCAGTTGCCAAAATTGGACGAATTGTAGCATGTGGACATACGAAGGAACATTGGTTACATTGGATACAGTTTTCTGGTAACCATTTTGGAACGAACAATGCAGGACCGCGTTTTTCGAATTTAGCAGTACCAGCAGGTAATGTACCATCTTCGTAACCAGAGAATGTGGATACAGGAAGATCATAACCAGCTTGTGCATTGATTGGTTGTGCAATATTTTGAACGAAGGATGGGCAAGATTCGCAACCAGGTTTAACTGCGTGGCCGCCTTCATCAACAGCGTTTTTCCAGTCAGCAGGAACATCTACTTTTACCAAAGCGTTAACACCTTGCCTTGATCGATAGCAGCATTGTTCATGTCAACGATATTTTGACCTTTTTTACCGTAAGAAGTTACTACGGATTCTTTAAGGTATTTAACAGCATCATCTACAGGGATGATTTCAGTCAATTTGAAGAATGCAGCTTGCGTTACCATGTTGATACGACCGCCCAAACCAATTTCGGAAGCGATTTTCGCAGCATTGATGATGTAGAAGTTCAATTCTTTTTCTGCGATTTGACGACGTAATTTAGCAGGTAAATGTTCATCCAATTCTTCAGGAGACCAAGTACAGTTCAACAAGAATGTACCGCCTTTTTTGATGCCGCGGATCAAGTCGTATTCATGTACGTAAGATTGACGGTGACATGCTACGAATTGAGGTTCAGTTACCAAGTATGGCAAGTTGATTGGGTTTTTACCAAAACGAAGGTGAGACATTGTTACGCCACCAGATTTTTTGGAGTCGTAGTCAAAGTATGCTTGAGCATACATATCAGTGTGGTCACCGATGATTTTGATAGCGGATTTATTCGCACCTACAGTACCGTCAGAACCGAAGCCCCAGAATTTACATTCAGTCAAACCAGGAGTTTCAACTTCTACGCCTTCAGCACGATCCAAGGACAAGAATGTAACATCATCATTGATACCCAATGTGAAGAATTTCTTGCCGTTTTCAGCAGCCAAGTTATCGAATACAGATACGATGTCTGCAGGGATAACGTCTTTGGAGCTCAAACCATAACGACCAGCGATAACTTTTACGTTACGGCCACCGTCGATTACAGCAGCTTGTACGTCCAAGAACAATGGTTCAGCCAAAGCACCTGGTTCTTTAGTACGGTCAAGAACTGCAATGCGTTCTACTGTTTGAGGAAGAGCTTTCAACAAACGATCTGTTGCGAATGGACGGAACAAGTGAACGTTGATAAAACCAACTTTGCGGCCCAATTTGTTTAAGTAGTCAACAGTGGATTGAACAACTTGAGCGGAGGAGCCCATAGTTACGACTACGTCAGTTGCATCAGGAGCACCATGGTAGTTGAACAATTGGTAGTTAGTACCTGCCAATTTGTTAACTTCGTTCATGTAATGTTCTACAACGTCAGGAACGTTCAAGTAGAATTTGTTGGATGCTTCGCGATGTTGGAAGTAAACGTCAGGGTTTTCTGCAGTACCACGAGTTACAGGAGCATCTGGATTTAAAGCATTTTTACGGAAAGCTTTAACAGCATCCATGTCAACTAATGGTTTTAAATCTTCATAGTCCCAGATTTCAATTTTTTGAATTTCGTGGGATGTACGGAAACCGTCGAAGAAGTTGATGAATGGTACACGAGTTTTAATAGCTGTCAAGTGAGCTACAGCGGACAAGTCCATTACTTCTTGTACAGAGGATTCAGCTAACATAGCACAGCCAGCTGCACGAGCAGCCATTACGTCTTGATGGTCACCAAAGATAGCCAAAGCGTGTGCAGCCAATGCACGAGCAGCTACTTGGAATACACCTGGAAGTAATTCGCCTGCTACTTTATATAAGTTAGGAAGCATCAATAACAAACCTTGGGAAGATGTGAAAGTTGTTGTTAATGCACCAGCTTGTAAAGAACCGTGGGTTGCGGCAGCAGCACCTGCTTCAGATTGCATTTCTACAACTTGAACAGTGTTGCCGAAGATGTTTTTTCGACCAGACGCAGCCCATTCATCAATGTGTTCTGGCATTGGAGGAAGATGGAGTGATTGGGTAAATCGCAGCAACTTCTGTAAAACCATAAGAAACGTGAGCAGCCGCTTGGTTGCCGTCCATAGTTTTAAATTTACGACTCATGTGATTATTGCCTCCTTAAGCATTTAGCAAAAATAGAACACTTGCTTAATCTATCATTATGTTTAGGAATAACAACCATTACAAACTTGCGCACATGAAAAAATAATGCAATAATATATATGTTATATATAATATGGCATTATGTGTGAACATACTTTTGTATTGGGCACAACCATAATTCCTAATATCATAACTTGATATAGCCCTATAAGCAAATTATAACGTGCTGGGCCCTATCAACGCAACACATACAGTGACTGTCGCTTTGCCAATATTGCTATCCATGCTTTACATAAAGTAATAGCTAATTGCGTTATAGTAATAACTATTCTCATTTAGTATAGGTCACTTCCCATAACCAGATTTTATTTTTAGGGGGTTAATTATGGATTTTCATCATTTGAAATACTTCGTTGAAGTAGCTGATCAAAAAAGCTTTAGTAAAGCTGCGCGGAATTTGCACATCTCCCAATCCGCTATCAGCCGTACTATTAAAGCTTTAGAAGACGAACTTGGTGTTGTTCTCTTCATGCGTAATGCTAAATCTGTAGAACTTACTGATGGGGGTACCATCTTCTTAACCCACGCAAAACGCGTTGTGTTCATGTTTGAACATCTAAAAACTGATTTTGAAAACGAGTTTCGTTTGGAACAAGGTTCCATTAGAATTGGTATTCCACCAATTACCGATGCACCTATCTTCGCTCAGCTTTTAGGGGAGTTCAAAAAAGTATATCCACAAATTGAATTAGAACTTTATGAGCAAGGTTCTAAAAAAGTTGAGATTAGTGTTCAAGAAGGCTTGATTGATATTGGTATCATTTGTACGAAACCAAATCCAAAAGAATTTGAGTCCTTCTACCTCACTAGTGATCCGCTTTCCGTTATCGTTCCAATATCTAGCCCTCTTGCGAAAGAAAAAGAGATTCGTTTAGAAATGCTAGCTGACGAGTCTTTCGTATTACACAAAGATGACTTTAATTTGCATGACGAAATCATCAAAGCTTGTAAACATACAGGTTTTCAACCTCATATCGTATTTGAAACAAGCCAACGTGATCTTATGTTGCAAACAGTTAGTGCAAACCTTGCTATCGCATTGTTACCATCTCGCCTCTGCCCTGAGGCAGGTGAAAATACAGAGGTTGGTTCCAAGGTCGTTGTACGTCCACTTGTACCAGAAATCATTCATACACTTTATGTTATTTGGAAAAAAGGTCATTACCTCTCCCACGCTTCTCGCTTGTGGTTAGACTTTGTAAATTCCAAATTACCATTACCTGGATTACAACTCGAGGATCGTCAATAATGAATAAACCATCTGGGCTCGCATCTAAATTGCGAGCCCTTTTGAAAGCTAAAGAAACGCCCATGTGGGGCGTTATCATTGTGCTGGTCATTGTTATAATATTCCAGCAAATACAAATTTCAGAACTACAATGGCGTGTCGATGAAGACCACGATGGTTCTTCCGTTGACAGTGTAGCTGGTCGTCTTTACATCCTAGAAGGGATGGCTAATAAGCATAGTGATCAACTAGACGAAATCCTAAAAGATATTCGTCAATTACAAAACGACGGTGCCAAGTACGACTGGGAACTGAAACAACTACAATGGTTGCATCCAGAACTCAAAGTACAACCACCAGAGGCAAACCCACACCCATTCAAATCCACAGATCTAAACCTCGATATGAATCCTGGGAAAGTGCCTGATGTAACAAAATAAAATCAATAAAGAAATCAGGAATAAATAAAAGCACCTTATATACCTACAAAAGTCATCACAAATGACTTTTCTCATAGGATATAAGGTGCTTTTATCATTATTCTATTATAAATTTAATTGCTAGTTTTCCCATACGTCTCTGCAACGACAAGTTACTTCTACTTGCGATACGCTTCTAATTTATATGCATATTCACTTAAAAGATCCTTTGAATAAATTTTTTCATTTTTTGAATCTCTAACTTCTTTCCAAATAATAGATGCTACTTTTAATTTATTCGAATAATTGCCACTAGATTCGTCTGCACAAAAATCCTTAAAAAATTGATTCCATTGACAAACCGAATTGTCATACTTTGCATAATCTGATTCACCATAATATACTTTCAGCAAATCTCCAATTGTAAAGCTTGTATTTTTTTCACTTTTTACTTTTCTCCAGGCAGTAGCCATATCAGCATTAAATTTAAATCGTGAAACACCTATTAAAGCAGAGAAATATTCTCTAAACTTCGTATTAAAAGAAAAATTACATTCAAGTAATGGTGTATCTAAAGTAATATTTTCCACTTGTTTTTTTCTATTTTTTATTGATGATTTTTTAATTAAATTGCCTTTAAAGTACTGCTCAATAATATGATTAAGTTCTTGTTTTGTTCCCCTATATTCTAATCCTAATGATTTACATATTTGTGAAAGTTCATCACGATACCAATAATATTTTTTAAATTCATCAAATGATGTAATTTCATCAAACTTAGGTCTACACTCTTTCAATATTCTGTCTCCTCAAGTTTAAATAATACTATTTTGTAAATTGTAACATAAAATTGAATAGTATCCAAAATCACACCATTGAAGCATTCGTTAAATATTTTCCTATGAAGTTATCTATAATCTACTTATCTATCATATAGCTCTACTTAATCCTCTTTATGCTCCATAGATTTTGGAAGTGTCAAAATTAATAGACCTGCAAGGAACATACAAGCCCCCATTACATAGTAGCCATAAGCAAAGCTACCAGTGTGACCATTAATAAATCCAAGCATATAAGGTCCTACCCAGCCCCCCATATTACCAGAGGAGTTAATAAGGCCCATCGCCCCCGCCGCAGCAGCACCGGATAAGAATGTTGTTGGCATGGTCCACCATACACCCATACCACCGTAAACACCTACAGCAGTTAAGCAGATAAAGAATAAGCTAATTTCTGGGGATGGACTGTGTGGTGTTGCTAAGAAGCCAATCGTACCAATGAACAATGTAGTAGCAACGTGCCAACGTTTTTCATTGCGCTTTTCAGAAGAATAACCACAGTATATTTGCACAAGTAATGCGGCAGCAGACATTGGAATAGCAATAGACCATGCTACAACACTTGGCGGCCAACCAGATAAGCTTTTAAGAACTTGAGGCATCCAGAAGCTAAAGCCCCAGAAACCAATAACCCATAAGAAATAGATTAATGCTAAACGCAATACTTTTGGGTCTTTCAACGCTTGCCAAGTAGTATACTTCTTTACGGCTTGCTTTTGTTGTTCTTCTTTTTCAAGCTCGGCTTTGATATATACCTTTTCTACATCAGTTACCCAAGATGCATGTTCAGGACGCTCTTTCATCCAGAACGCAAAAATGAAAGCAAAGATCACAGCAGGAATGGCTTCAACGATGAAGAGTGTACGCCAACCATGTAGGCCAAAGAACGTGGTATCCAATAAAATACCTGCCAATGGCCCACCAATGATGTTAGAGAACAATAAAGATGTTAACATCAAGGAGATTGCCTTCGCACGCTCCTTTGGCAAGAACCAATTTGGAATGAGTAACGAATAAATTACAGGATATAAAGAAGCCTCACATAGACCAAGAAGAAATCGATAAACATAAAATTCCAACTCAGTGGTCATCGTTGTCATAAGAATACATACGAGCCCCCAACTAAACATGATACGCGCTACCCAATGCATAGCATTACAGCGAGCAGCGATTAGGGATGCAGGGACTTCAAATAATACATAGCCAATAAAGAAAATGCCTGCCCCCATACCAAATACCTCTGGCGTCAACCATGGTAAATTCTCCTTCATGGTCAAGCCTGCATAGGCAATGTTAACGCGATCCAGGAAAGGCAATAATAGAAACAATAAACAATGGTAAGACTACGTGAAGCATACGACGCCGCTTCGTAAAGTCTTTAAAATCAATAACCCCACTTTGAGGCTCTGGTGTAGATGAGTTCATACAATTCCTTTCTACTACTTAAGATATTACATACCTTATTATCTTAAGAAAACAAAAGTCCTCTGTCAATGGAATTATATAGAATATAGAGATGCTAAATAGGAATAGTGGAACCAAAATAATGACATATAAAATAGAAAAAGGTATATTCGCTAGAAATGACTGTATAAAATAAAAAAGCACTTTATAGTATAAATATATCTCTATCACAAGAGAAGAAAATACTATAAAGTGCTTTCATATTAATTAGTCTTAACAGGATCATAATCAGCAGGCACTGGAGCAACGATACTCACAAAGACAATATCTTCCGTTCCAGTATTTTTTGCACCATGACATTCACCCTTTTTAGATACTATAACTTGCCCCTTTGTAAAAGGCACCTCTGTATTAGGCGTTGGATAAAATACACCCTTGCCTTGCAATATAACCCATATATCATCAGAGTGATGATGATAATGTTTTGGTAAGATTTGACCAGGTTTAATAACCCATACTGAACCACCTGTGGAATCAGTTTGATAAAATGGCGTCCTAACAGCGTTCTCCAAACTTTCAACTTTCACAAGTTCCATATCAAAAACACGTTGATCACTCATAATGCTCACATCCTTTCATTGATTAACAACTACCGAGTTCCAGATGCGTATTCACCCATATTAATATCTAGAACCTCTCGAACGGGCTGGATTAAAGAATCCTCGTATTGAACCTTCCACTGAATATCCTGATTCATCTCGCCATTTTGTAACCCCGCAATGGTTTCCCCATCACCTATTATATTATACCATGTTCGAAAAATATAATTCAACACATTATAAGCATGAAATACTACATGATTAGGATCTACACCGTGAAAGTGATACTGTAAATCAGGTAAAAATAATGTACTCATACCCACAGAATCTACCATCATATCATTGGTACCTTGAATACTAAAATAACGCACATTTACAGCATAATACATGAAACGAGTCACCTCTTTATCAGGATGATTTTCAATCGATTCTCGACTTAAGAACTTACGAGATGGTCCAAATACAACGGCTTTACAAGAGGGATATAATTCTAGTAATGCATCTACATACTTTACAAGCATATCTGCACGTTCTTTGGCCGCTAAACCAGAGGCTAACATATCCGTAGCAAACACCCTGTATTGGCACTCTGCTAATAACTCATCCACATTTGGACAATCCCATACCTGACTACGATCAAAATCATCTAATACAGGCTTATCGATTTTCTCACAATTCGTCACCATCAAGGTCGGTGGAATATCTGCATCAGTATCCTCGTAATGCACCTTATAATTCTGAGGTGCAAAACCTGCGGAATCACGACGATGATCAAAACAATCCACAGGTCCTAAATACTTTGTGAGTACCTCTACCATTGTATCGCGGCCAGGCATATCACACTGCTCTGGCATTAATAACTCAACGAAAAACAAACCGCCAGGGCGAACAGAATTATCTGTTAGATCTTGTTTAAATACTTGGCTCATATTCTCTCTCCTAATTTTTAACTATTTTTCTGATGAGTGAATTAGTTTATACCATTTTACAATACCCTCAGGGATTAAAAAGCTATTATTCTTTATTTTTTCTTCAGTCCAATTATAAAGTTCATATGGAGAAATACCATGTATGTTATTTATATGAATATCACCTTGAAGCTTACCTTCAGTTGTAAATAAATATACTTCTTTATTGGGATTATCTTTAATTAACTCCATATAATCATTAATGTTTAAATTATCTCTACCTTTTTTCACTTGAGGATATGCTAATTTGCCATTCGAGGGATTAACTAACACACATTCATATAACTCAGTAGCTATCTTATTAGTAGATGGAATTGCAATATAATTCCTTATCATATAAAAAGCAAACCAAATCCTCACAATCTGATGGAGATAGACAATTATAAAATAATTGCTGTAAATACGCTTCATTTGAATTCTCTAATACCATAGGGTTTCCCCAAAATGCATATTCAGCATACTCAAACATATAGCTTTTATTTATACGTTGTATAGTTCTCCCGCGAATAAAAGCTGTTGCTACTGCACCCGGCACTTCACTTTCATCACCAATCGGTTTCCACTCAATACCTATAATTTGATTAGCTGCATCATGTTCTAATGCATCAATACTAAAATCAAATTTATACCTTAGATTAGATTCCTCATATTCTGGTGCATCATTACTAGAATTATAGTCACACCTTAAATTATCTCCAACATAGCCTAAATAATATATACCATCATCGCGCATCCAAATATAGTCGCCTTTTTTGACTTCCAACAACATATCAACAGCAATCAAGCGTTTTTTATTATTTATCCCGTACAAACCATACGTTCTAACAACATCATAATATTCATCTATAGTTTTTATATCTTTACGTTTTTCTTGTATTTCGGTTATAGCTTCAGGATTATATTTATTTATATGGTCATCTTTAATACTCCAACCTAAAGCGGCAACATGATGATCCAAACAGTATTTTGATATTTTTTTGACCATCTTTACTATCTGTTCTTGTTTGCAATCTCCATACAGTCCCCATGGTGTTAACCTCCTAATTAAATAATACAAACTTCACACAATAAATACATTACCTTCTAATTTATAGTATACAGGATGATATTCAGTACTACAAATCGCCATCCATCGTTTTACAAACTTCTCAAAATCAATGTTATAATTACAATTTAATAGAATTTGCATAGAGTTTTGTAATAGATATACTCGTTCAATTTCTAATCTATCTATTAAAGAATTGCTTATGAGTTCACCCTTTACAACTTGTTTAAATCTTGCATATAAATAATCAATACACTGATTTTTATATCCAAGTTTATAATTGCTAGCCACAAATAAACTACGATATGATAATTCACTCGGAAGAAAAGATTCCCATTCTAGTATTTCATGTCCATCTTCAACCATTCTAATATACATATCATTAATATCGATATAATCTCGAATCCAACATTCAACCATTAAGTAAATATTTAATTCTTGCTCCATTAAGTCATCTATATAAAAGTCCTTTAATCCATCTATATCAAATTCTACATTAGCCCTATATTGATACATAGATATCCCCCCTAATATATAATCACATTCTCTTTATATAGATATTATAACTTTATGAATGCCCAAATTTTCACCCATAGCATCATATTTAATATGTAAAAATCTCACATTATCCCCTCCCTATGGCCCTACAATTCATAAAAATACAAAGACCCGCTTCATGGTCCTCGGACTCATGGAGCGGGTCTTTGTATTAACTTACTAGCATGGGATGGTGAGTTGACAGCGGAATCCCAAACGGACTCTACCGGACTCCAATCCCCTACTCAATTATAGAGGTTTGCGAACCACGTCAAGGATAGAACCATCGCGGTATTCTACGATTGCGATGATGTCTTCGTCTTTGTCGGATACAGGGATATCTTGTGGTTTACCTACCAAATCAAATGCTAATTGTTGTAATTCTTCAATTGTGAAGATAGGCAAGTTGCTATCTTTGAAGCGTTCAATCAAATCAGTACGAGCTGGGTTGATTGCAATACCGTATTCAGTAACGAGTACATCAACGGAGGAGCCTGGTGTAATTACAGTTGCAACTTTGTCACGGATCATTGGCAAGCGGCCACGGATCAATGGGCAAGTAATAACTGTACATTTAGCACCTGCTGCTGTATCGGAGTGACCGCCAGAAGCGCCCATCAATACACCGTTAGAGTCAGTCATTACATTTACGTTGAAATCAAGGTCGATTTCAGTAGCACCAAGGAATACTACGTCTAGGTAGTTTGTAGTGCAGTCAGTCCATGGGTTAGCGTACATGGAAGCAGACATTTCGATGTGTGCAGGGTTTTTATCTAAAGATGCAGCTGCTGCAGTTGTATCGAAAGTTTGAGTATCGTAAATTGCACGAATCAAACCTTCTTCAAGCATACCAGTCAAGATACCAGTAGCACCACCGATAGCAAAGCCACCTACTTCACCGCGTTTGCGAAGTTTTTCAGCAATGAATTTTGCAACTGTCAATGGAGCACCGCCAGCGCCCAATTGGAATACGAAACCATCTTTAATGATGCCTGCTTGGTCAAGGAATTCACCAGCTAGTTCAGCAATTTTAATTTGGATAGGGTTTTTAGTGAAACCTACCGCACCAGAAGCGATACCTTCTGGATCACCAATGCTTTCAACCTCAACAACATAATCTACATCAGTTTGAGGAATTGCATAGTTGTGTACATAATCAACCAAATTATCTGTGATGATAACAGTTGTTGTCTGCATAGTGAGAGTCAACTTTAGCATAGCCAAGTGCACCACATGCGGATTTACCCATACGACCAGTAGCATTACCACGTGGGTCAGCTGTAGGAGCAGCCATGAAAGCTACGTCGATATGAACTTCGCCAGATTCGATAGCACGAGCACGACCACCATGAGGACGAATGACTACAGGGCGTTTCAATACGCCTGGGTTTTGAGTCAAGAATTTACCAAGACGATCGCGCAAGCCAGATGTTTCAATAGCTGTTACAGTACCATCTTGAATCATTTCTACCAAGAATTCATGGCATGGGGACAAGGAAGAAGATGCGATAGTAATATCTTTGATACCTTTTGCTTGTACGCGTTCCATAACCATTTTCATTACATAGTCACCGTTACGCAAGTGATGATGGAAGGACAACGTCATGCCATCTTTTACGCCAACCTTTTTCGATTGCTTCGTCGATAGAAGCAAGTACTTTATTAGTACCAACACGGCTCATATGTACAGGTTTACCTGCGCGATGAGCTTTAGGTTCGATGGCGAATTCACCTTGATATACTTCGCGACCTTCTAGTGCTGGGATATTTGTTGGGATATCGCGACCTACTTTATTTAACATCGTATTCTGCTCCTTCCTCTAATTCAACTTTAATGCCTGCTGCACGTGCTTTATCAACTACGCGTTGTGCACGAACTACGATAGGACCATCGATCATTTTACCATCTACAGAGATTACGCCTTTATTGTTGCGCAATGCATCTGCATAGCTGTTCAATACCTTAACGGAGTGAGCGATTTCTTTTTCGTCAGGAGTGAATACTTCGTGGATAATTTTGATTTGGCTTGGGTGGATACAAGATTTGCCATCGTAGCCCAAAGCTTTAATGAATTCAACTTCTTCGCGGAAGCCTTGAGGGTCTTTCACGTCGGAGAATACAGTGTCAATTACGCGGATACCTGCTTCGCGTGCGCATGAAGGATTGTTTGACGAGCGAACAACAATTCAACAGCTGGTTTATGTTTACCTGTGCGAAGGTCTGCACGGTAGTCTTCAGCGCCAAGAGCGATAGCAACTACGCGAGGACCGTGACAGATTTCGCGAACATTGTACAAGCCACGAACTGATTCGATAGCTACGATAATGTTGATAGTACCTTCTGGCCAGCCATTAGCTTTTTCTACTTCTTCAATTTTCTTCGCTACGATTTCAACTTCAGATACACGTCTTCAGTTTTAGGTAAACGAATCATATCAGGTTTAGCTGGAACGATAACATCAAGATCGTCATAGCCATAAGGAGTTTGTGTAGGATGGTTGATACGTACAACTGTTTCTGCACGGAATTTACGAGATTTCAATGCTTCTGCAGTTAAAAGACGAGCTGTATCCTTTTTCTGTAATAGGCACGGAATCTTCGATGTCGATCATGATGGAGTCAGCGCCGTGAATATCTGCACTGTTAATCATTTTAGGTGTATTACCCGGTACGAACATCATGGAACGAGACAAGCGTTTTTTAGCAGCCTCTGTTAATGGGTTAGTTTTAACTTCTGGGAATGTTTTATCGTTAGCCATTATGCTTTGCTCCCCCTTTCCAATGCGCCTAATACGCGAGCTTTAATTGTGTAATCCCAAGCATTTTTGTCTTGTACAATTACTTTTACGCCATCAAAACCAGCTTCTTTTACTGTGTTTAAGATAACGGATTTAATTTGGTCGCCGTATTGACGGATAACTTTGGATGTTAATTCGATTTCGATACCGCTAGCAATCGGTTCAACCGTTACTAATGCATCATTTTTTTCGTCGAAGCCAGCTTGCGCAGCTTTTACTAATTGTGCCATGTTGCATCCTTTCCTTGTGAAACATTTATAAAGTTCAAGTCTGTACAGGCTCGTCGCGAGAGCCATATACAGACATTGAATACTAACAATTAAATTCTAACACTCCATAGTGAAAGTTTCATATTACATGAAACCAGTAATTTTCCACCAAGGGATACCAATTACGTAGTTCAATACTAAACATACAACGGCGGAGATGAGACCAACTGTCCACCAGTCTTTTACATTGTTGTAACCAGCGGAGAAGATGATTGGACCAGGAGCTGCACCGTAGTGAGTTACGGAACCACCATACGCATTTGTACCAATCATGATGAACGCAAGTAATGTAGGATCGATGCCTGCGTTAATACCTACAATCAAGAATACTGGAAGCATTGCAGAGATGTATGCAGTACCAGATGCGAAGAAATAGCGAACTACAACGGAAATAATAGAGATAAGGATAAGCATCATGAATGGATCTAAACCAAAGTTCATATGAGCTTCTAAGTATTTAGCCAACCATTCGAAGAATTTACCTTTAGTCAATGCGGAGGATAAGCCCAAGATACCGCCGAACCAAATCAATGTGTTCCAAGCAGCTTTTGTTTTAAGCAAATCATCCCAAGAAATAATGCCACATACAAATGTAGCAATCATGGCTACGATAGCTACTGCGGTAGCATCGATTTTAATATCAAATGTTGGTAGAATCCAACCAGTGATTGCAAGAAGTGCGATAACGATAAGGCCTTTTTCGGACGCTTTCATAGGTCCTAATTCAGCTAAACCATCCGCCGCAATTTTCTTATTGTCAATATCTTTTACAGATGGACGCTCATACATATAACCAATAAGTGGTATTAGCATTAACATGATAAAACCAGGTACAAACATAGCTGCAGCCCATTGTGCCCAATTCAAGGATACACCTGTTAATTTAGTAATGAAATCAAGTGCTAAGTAATTTGGTGCCATTGCTGTAGCGAATAGGAAAGATGTTACCTTTGTTGCAAAGTAACCATTCTGTAAGAGGTAAGCACCTGCTTTTTTAGCAGTTTCACCAGGATATGAACCAACCGCTTCAGCGATAGATAAGTTGATTGGATAAACAATACCGCTGCACGAGCTGTGTTGGATGGAGTTGCTGGAGACAAGATTAAGTCAAGGAATGCAGTTACATAACCAAGACGAAGTGTTGTGCTACCAAACAATCGAACTAAGTGGTAAGCGATACGGTGACCAAGGCCAGTTTTACCAAACGCAACGGATAATGCGAAGGCTGCGAAGATCAACCATAATGCTGTATTGCTGTAACCAGCTAATACATCTTTTGTGTTGCTCAATAAAATAGAAGATGTAGCAACACCTAATAATACCGTAATAGGAACTGGGAATGGTTTTAATACCAAGCCCACGATAGTTGCTAAATAAATGCCAAATAATTGCCATACTTGTGGTTTGAGGCCTTCTGGTGTGCCACCAAACCATGCGATTGCGACGATGGCAGCCATAACGGCAACGCGCCATAATTTGTCTTTCATGTGTGTCTTTACCTTTCTTAACTAACTTAGGCATACATAAAATCATCTAGTCTTTAACAACCTAACTGCTCGCGACGTCAGTTACATTGATTAAGTCTACACTCATTATATATGCTTAAAAGAATTATGAATAATAGATTACCTTTATAGGGGTTATAAAACTTTTATATCTACTATTCATACTTTTATGCATTTTAAGCATAGAATTGCAGCCCAAATGAAAAATGCATGTATACGTCCCCAAAGGGGTATACATGCACTTACATGGTTACTGCCTTGCTCTTTCGAGACACCTTTATTATGACTGATTATATCGAAAAAGTCTAATACTGAAATAGCATGGATAGACAGTTATAAAGCCTTATATAGACTCAATTTGTATAATCTATCCTTTATATTCTCTAAAAATACTATTATCTACAACAGTATGTTTTTTATAGTAATCGCGAACATATTCAATGAATGTTTTAACTACAACAAGATTTTCCGCATCCTTTGTATATACCATATTTGTATCACGAGTGATATAGGTCCCATCTTTGCTACGCAATGGACTTACATATATATCTCTATCCTTACAAGATCCAAGGCCCATATAGGTCAAAATAGACCATCCAAGGCCGGCGCGTACAAAGTGACGACACGTACTCATAGAATTTACATCCATCGCAACACTCGGTGGTTCTTCAAAATGCTCAGCACACCATGTTTCGATAATGTTTGCTACCGACGCATCTGTTTGGTATTTAATGAATGGTACCTTCTCTAACGACTCAGGTGGTACTAATTCTTTATAAACCAAACAATACGGTTCCTCCAATAGTAATTCAGATTTACCAGATACTTCATAGCCACCACGAGAAAAGGCAACCATACAGTCACCAGAATTAAACATTTTTACTACTTGATGGCTGAAAGCAGTCTTAACTTGAATATGCACATCCGGATATTGCTCTCGAAATGATTTCAGTAAAGCTGGTAGTTCATAGTCTGCAAAATTGATGGATGATGCGATTTTTAAGGTCCCTTGAATCTTACCAGAAGCGGAATTCATAGCATTCTCCAAGGCCTCTTGATCTTGCATCATTCTTTTACAGTAGTCATAAAAAATTTCGCCTTGTGCCGTAAGAGCAATCCCTTCAGCAGTTCGCAACAACAGAGAATGGCCTAAGGCTTTTTCCATATGGCGCAACCGATAGCTTAACGCCGGTTGCGATAAAATAATTTTTCTGCAGCCCTTGTAATATTCCCTTCATCCACAACGGTTACAAAGGTTTGCCATTCTCTATTATCCATACAATCTCCTTTTATCGCTTATTACCAAAGATGCGCAATAAGGATAAGAATAAGTTAATGAAATCTAAGTATAGGCTCAAAGCACCTGTGATTTCAATGCGGTCTAAAATTGTTTCATCCTCCATGAGCGCCACTTGTGTCACATTATTTTTAATGCGGTTCACATCGATAGCTGTAAAGATAGAGAATACTACAACACCCTACATAACCTAGAACTAAACTAACAGTATCACTAAAGCCACTAAGTACAGCCCAGTTAAAATAACGAGCCCCTATCATCACAAAGATACGATAATCATACCAAGTAAGGCAGCCATTACATATGGTGTTAGGGATGACAAATTACGTTTCGTAGTAGCCCCTACCACGGCAAAGCCAATGAAGAACGCTAACGTGCCGATTAACGCTGGAATAACTACTTCAAATACATTATATCGCAACGATATCAAGGTCAATGTAAGGCCATTCAATGCACTATAGAGGAAGAACATGCCTTTTAAAGTCATGAACATTGGCAGTATACGCACGAGCACTAAATAGGAATACTACGCCTAGTTCAACTAATAGAATAATATTAAAGTTTTCGTATGCAAAGCGTAGCCAGTTTGGATTTGCCAACGCAGCCTCCAACACCGATAGTCGTAAATAAACCTACAACCATCCACAAGAAGGATCCCTTCAAACGTTGGGATACAATACTTTCAACCTGAGCAACTTGAGAATTACTAGGTCCTGTTACATTATATGGATTCATAGTCTCACTCCTTGTATTAAGCATTCATATTTTGACTAGTCTACACTTCGTCACTTAATTCCATCACGAAATTAGACAGTCCCTATATTATAAAATTATTATCACTAACTAGCGAGCATTAGCAATGCCTGCAAATACCTTACCGCGTTCACCGTCGATTGTTACCTCTTGACCTTCAAGGAGTACGTCATGAGCGTTTTTAGCACCTAAAATTACAGGAATGCCATAGGTAATGCCAGCAATAGCACTGTCAGAGGTATAACCATCTTCAACAGCGATAATGCCACCTGCACGTTTAGCAATAGCCATTAATTCAGGCTCCATTGTACCCACCACAAGGATGTCGCCGTCTTTGAAGCTTTCATAATTGCCCTTATGATTAGCAGCAATGAATACATGCCGGTAACGGATTTACGCAAAATACCATTACCAGATAAGAGTACTTGGCCTGCAATATGAACGCGAATCATATTTGTAGTACCTGTCGCACCAGATGGTACGCCAGCCGTTACCACCACTAAGTCACCAGACTCAATGGCACCTGTGCCAAGAGCACCTGTAATGGCTTGTTTAACCATTTCATCAGAGTTAACGATTTCATGACCTTTAATAGCCTCTACGCCCCAGCATAATTGCATGCGGCGAATTGTTTCTTCATGCGGTGTTACAGCAATAATTTTGCAAGCCGGACGATGTCGAGCAGTGCTAATTGCAGTATGACCAGATTCAGTACATGTCAAAATAGCAGCTGCCCCAAGGTTTTGAGCGATGCGCACGCTTGCTAAACATACAGCACTGGTAGTCGTCATATCCACATCTTGACGAGCACGACTTTTACTATCGTAAATAGCAGCTTGTTCTGTTACCTCAGCAATACGTGTCATAGTCGTAACCGCCTCTACTGGGTAAGCGCCATTTGCGGTTTCACCAGACAACATGATCGCATCAGTACCATCCAAAATGGCATTGGCTACGTCACTTGCTTCCGCCCGTGTAGGACGTGGATTTTGAATCATGGACTCTAGCATTTGGGTTGCCGTAATAACTGGTTTACCCAAGTCATTACATTTTTCGATCATCATTTTTTGAAGTACTGGTACCTCTTCGGCAGGGATTTCTACACCGAGGTCACCGCGAGCAACCATGAGGCCGTCTGCTACGTCCAAGATTTCATCGATATTTTTAACGCCTTCTGCATTTTCAATTTTTGCAATAATCTTGATATCTTTTTTCTTCAGACTCAAGAATACGGCGGATGGCTACAATGTCTTTACCGCGTTGCATAAAGGATGCAGCTACAAAGTCTACCCCTTGTTGACAGCCAAAGCGCAAGTCTGCTTCATCCTGTTCAGATACAGGTGGCAAGCTAAGTGCTACACCTGGTACAGCCACCGCGTTTACGGTTACCTATTTCACCACTGTTTTGAACAGTAGTAATGATGTTATTCCCTTCGATAGCATCGATGTTAAGTGTTACAAGACCATCAGCCAAGAGGATTTTATCCCCAACGGACACATCGCCTACAAGACCTTTGTGGTTTACGGAGCTAATCTCTTTTGTGCCTTCCACATCATCTGTAGTCAACGTAAACTTGTTGACCTGCCTTCGAGGAATACCTTCCCCTCTTTAAATAGGCCAAGTCGAACCTCAGGGCCCTTCGTATCGAGCAATAATGCGATTGGTTTATTAACAATCATCGCCGCATCGCGCACCATTTGCATGCGCTCGGCTTGCTCTTCATGAGATCCGTGAGAGAAATTAAAACGAGCCACATTCATGCCCGCTCGCAACATATCTTCTAAGATACCAAATTTATCCGTTCCCGGACCTACAGTACATACGATTTTTGTACGTTTCATCTTTCCTCCTATGAAAGCAATTTCTATATTGAATCTTTCATTTCTTATTGTAGTAATGTTAGTGAAAGCTATTTATTATTGCACCTCTACGGAGCCCTCACCTAAGATAGCTTCAATAGCCTTGATGGATTCATCGCTAGGGTCAAAGCACATGTTCGGTGGCAAGTTAATGCGCTTCCGTTGACGGTGTAAGTATAACGATGTTGGCACAGAGCCTGCGGTGTTTGTTAACAGCCGTTTTAAGGCTTCACTATTTTCTGGTGTGTCATATTGGCTATAAATATGAATAGCCACATGTTTTGCCTGACTATAGTTTACCTTTAATGGCATAATACGGTCTGCAATGATTTGCACACCCTTTTCATCCGCATCAACGCGGCCTTTTACCTTAACAATCATATCGACCGCAAGGAATTGCTGGCTTTGACTAAAGACCTTAGGGAATGCCACTACATTAGCCGCACCAGAATAATCTTCAATGCGAAGAATGGACATAACCTCATTCCGCTTTCGTCATGCGATCCGATTTATTTTCAATAAGCCCGCCAAAGGTAATGGTTTGACCATCGTATTGCTCTGGATTTTCTACGAGAGCGCCCCCAGTTCAAAGAGGCCCTCTAGCTCCTTCGCATAGCCTTGCAATGGATGGCCTGTAATGTAAAATCCGGTGTATATTCCTTTTCATCCTTTAATTTATCGTCTTCCGATAAATCCTCCACATTCGGTACAGGGATGAAATCGACGGGCTCCTTCCATATCACCAAAGAGATTCATGGTGCCCATAGCGGCATCCTTTTGCTCTTTAGCACCAACAGCTTGTGCACTTTCATACATGTGCAATAATTGATTACTATTTTCCTTAAACCCATCCATGGCGCCGCAGCGAATTAGACTTTCAAGAAGTCGTTTATTAACAACCTTGTTGTCCACGCGTTTACAGAAATCCACGATATCTGTATAGAGGCCGTGCTCATTGCGCTCACGAATCAAGCGATCGATGGCATTATCCCCTACGTTCTTGATACCGCCCAAGACCGAAACGAATAGCATCGTCTTGTACGGCGAAGCTACGCTCAGAATAGTTAATATCTGGGCCTAGTACCTTAACATTGTGCTTCTTGCAGGCATTGATGTAGTAAGTCAATTTCTGCATATTCTGCATGAAGCTAGTCATGGTAGCAGCCATAAATTCAGGGAAGTAGTGAGCTTTTAAGTACGCCGTTTGGTACGCGATATACGCATACGCCGCACTATGTGATTTATTAAAGCCATAGCCAGCAAAGTATACGAGCAAGTCGAATACTTCGTTCGCAATGGACTCTTCTATACCGTTGTTTATGGAGCCTTGAATAAAGGATTCGCGCTGTGCCTTTAGAACAGATTCCTTTTTCTTACCCATGGCACGCGGCGCATCAAATCCGCTTGACCAAGGGAGAAGCCCCCCATGGCGGACGCAATCTGCATAACCTGTTCTTGGTACAAGATTACCCCAAAGGTATCTTTCAAAATTGGTTCCAATATAGGATGTAAGTAGGTAACCTCTTTTTTACCATGACGGCGGTCGATAAAGTCCGCCACCATGCCAGAGCCTAGTGGCCCTGGACGGTACAAGGCTACCAACGGAATCAAGTCCTCAAAATGTTCAGGCTTAAGATCCATAACGAGCTTGGTAATACCTTCCGATTCGAGCTGGAATACACCAGAGGTGTCGCCTTTTGTGAGGATATCACAAGCCGCCTTATCATCGAGTGGTATTGCATCTAAATCGAGGTCGATACCACGGTTCACCTTGATGAGCTTCAAGGCATCCCCCATAACCGTCAAGGTACGGAGGCCCAAGAAGTCCATCTTTAAAAGGCCTAACTCCTCGATATTGTCCTTGTCGTACTGTGTTACAAAGCCATCATCATTGGCATTTTGTACTGGTACGTGGTCATCTAGAGGATCTGCGGAAATTACGACGCCCGCCGCATGAGTGGACGAATTGCGCGCGATTCCTTCTAGCTTTTTACCAAAATCAAATAACTCTTTAACGTTTGGATCAGCTTCGTATAACGCTTTTAACTCTTTCCCTTGTAGAGCTTTATCTAAGGTAATCCCAAGCTTCATTGGGAATCATCTTAGCAATGCGGTTTACTTCCGCAAGTGGCAAGTCTAGCACACGACCTACGTCACGGATAACGGCACGCGCTGCCTCAGTACCAAAGGTAATAATCTGAGACACACGAGCTTGACCGTATTTTCTTGTCACATATTCGATGGCTTGACCACGCTTTTCATAGCAGAAGTCAATATCGATATCGGGCATGCTTACCCGCTCAGGATTTAAGAACCGTTCAAAGAGCAAATCATATTTCAATGGGTCGAGGCCTGTAATACCAAGTAGATAGGCTACTACGGAACCGGCCGCCGAACCACGTCCAGGACCTACTAAGATATCGTGCTCACGAGCATAGCGTACGTAGTCCCATACGATGAGGAAGTAATCCTCAAAGCCCATGGTTCCAATAACATCTAACTCGTAATCGAGGCGTTTTTGTAGCTCTTCAGATGTTTCACCCATATAGGCGAGGAATTTCTCGTTCACATACCTTACGCAAATACGTCTTAGACGTTTCCCCGTCTGGCACATCAAAGTGTGGCAAGTGATGTTCGTCAAAATTAAACTCTACGTTACAACGATCTGCAATTTTTAAGGTGTTTTCGATGGCCCCAGGAATATGTTCCAAACAGTTCTGCCATCTCATCCCCAGATTTTAGATAGAACTCATCATTAGGGAACTTTAAGCGGTCTACCTCAGCACGACGACGGCCTGTAGAAATACATACCTTTATATCCTGCGCGTCCGCGTCCTCTTTTAAAACATAGTGGAAATCATTAGACGCTACAATGCCAAGACCATATTCCTTGCTGAGCTTAATGAGCTCCTCTTGAGCCTTAGCCTCCTCTGGCAAGCCATGATTTTGGATTTCTAAGAAGAAATTATCCTTCCCGTACGTCTCGATATACCATTCTATGGAACGCTTGGCGCCTTCCATATTATCTTGCAAGATATACTGAGGGAATCTCACCTTGAATACAAGCACTAAGGGCAATTATCCCCTTACTGTATTGGCGCAATAAATCACGATCTGCACGAGGCTTATAATTAAACCCTTCCGTAGAAGCTTTCGACACGATTTTAACGAGATTCCGGTACCCTTCCATGGTCTCTGCCAACAAGATAAGATGTTTTAATCGTTCACGACTGCGACCTTCCTGCTTATCAAGACGGCTACCTTCTGTGACATATACTTCACACCCAATAATCGGTTTAACGCCTTGGGCCATACACATTCCTTATAAAAATAAATGGCTGCATACATATTGCCGTGATCTGTAATGGCAATGGCTGGCTGATTTAACTCCTTCGCACGACGTACCATGTCAGGCAAACGACTGATACCGTCTAGCAAACTAAACTCTGTATGACTATGTAAATGTACAAATGGCTGCATGGTACACCTCCTTTAAGGGCGATGAGCAAAATACACGTTCAATGACTTCTTACGAGCTTTCCAATCTGGCAAAAACTGTGCCACTAGATTGTGAAAGTTCTTGGAATGGTCTAAATATTTAAAATGAGCAAACTCATGAACCATAACGTACTCAATATACGCCTGTGGCCCCTCTAATAAACGAGTATTCATCTTGATGAGCTGCTTTGCTGGCGTACAAGAACCCCAACGGCTCTTCATGCGCTGCTGTTTTATGGTTGGCATAGGCACATCAATACCTTGCTTGTGATAGCGTTGATACACGACCTTTGCCCAATGGACAAAAACCTTCTCCCCTAAATTACGCCAATAACTTTGCATTAATTTATGCTTCGCCTCAAAGGTCGTACCACGAGGTACAACCATAGTAAGAATCGCTTTTCCCGTCAAAGCCAATGTGAGGCTTTCCGTCCTGCTCAACTAAGCGCAACGTAACGGGAATACCGAGGATTGATAAACTTTCACCATTCACATACTGCAACGCATCGACACGCTTGGCATTCAATGCATCAATCTTGTAACGAGCCCGCTCAATGAAGGGCATATTCTCGATAACAAACTTGTCCACCCTATAATCCGGCACATAGGCATTCGCCGACACATGGATCACACCATCCTTTGTAATGCGCATGTTCATGTTCTTCACACGCTTGATGGTTAACTCATATTCAATTCTGTCGCCATTATAGGTAATAGACCTAGTTGTTGAAGTATTCATACCTTTTATTTTATCATAAAACACTCATAAAATCGTAAAATTCTGGTGATTTTGATAGAATTACTTAGATTTTAAGTAATACTGATTTTTATACTAATTTGTAATATAAAAATGACACCTATACCACCCCCTTGTTGGTGGTATAGATGTCATTATAATAGTATGTAATACTAACCTACTAATCTGAGTAAGATAATTCTAAAGATACTTCACCATTAGCTGTTAATATAAATATTAATCCAGAGAACGGATTTTGATTATAGAATTTAAAAGTCTCAATCATTGATAAAATTTCATTCTTTAAATCATACATAATCTCTGAAATAATAGCTGGTTCGTCATCGTTATTCTCTACATATTTCAAAACAGATGAATCATCCTCAGTCTTATATACTAAAAGCTCTACAAAAGGATTACTGTCATTAATTTCAAAGTATAGTTTCGCACAACTCCAACTTAGAGGCGTTAATTTATATATATTTTGGGCCACTTTATTATAATGTTTTTCAAGTTCCGATTCTAAGCTTTTATGCTTTAACTTAAATGCCTTATCAATGGCAGTATAATTTTTTGCTAATACACGAGATTCCATATCTTCCAATAATAAAATACCTCGTGGACCTTTTAGCATTTCTTTATACACATCCGGCTCAAATTCATCTTCTCTAGCTAGAACACCAAAATTCTGATATCTCCACTTATTTCTATTTTGAAGCCAATAATCTTCACTTACTATATTATTATGAAATTCACAATGTGGCTCATAATCATCACGCGAAACATACATTTCTCCCCACGTCCATGGTTCTTCAGATACATTATGCAATAAACGTACATTTGCTAAAATTTTATTAATACCATCATTTATAGAATTTACTTTTTCAGTACTGCAATTATATAATAAATCTCCATAATTAATGATTGATCCCGCCGGAGTCTTTACATAGTAATATGCTGAGGTCATTGATCCAGTTTCTGTACTAGCAAAATATAAATAAGCCTTATACCAATGTTCAGGCATGCAATCAATAAGTAAATCTCTTATTTTATTAATATATGTATTCATTTCTACTCCTATAATTAATTCGGAATAATATGTTTATCAGCAGGCTCTCCATTTATACTATAAGAAATAGTAAATTCAGATGGACGTTTACTACCATTTCTAATAACATCTATTTCAACTGACACTACATTACCTTCTTTAACAGCTTTTTTTATTGCATTTTCAACGCGTCTATATTCACTTTGATTTACCAGTCTATCCATAGCGACCAAATTATCTATATCACCAGAACCATTAAATATCTTCGCAATTAAATGCCCACCATGATCTTCACCCGGTCTACCAGTTTGTTCTACTATAGCTTTTGTGCACTAGGTATTCGTTGGGCATCTTTTAACTCAACTATACCAAATACCTTAGTAATATTTCTATCTGTATCCGTTTGATAAGTAAAAGACTATCCAATCAATTCCATCAACGAACTTAAAATCATTTATCTCCATAAGTTAGCTCTAAAGATACTTAACCATTAGAGGTTAATGTATACACTAAACCAGAGAATGGGTTTTGATTATAGAATTTAAAAGTCTCAATCATCGCTACAACTTCATTTTTTAAATCATACATAATTTCCGAAATAATAGCCGGCTCTTTATCATTATTTTCTACATACTTTGTAATACATGAATCATCCTCAGTTTTATAAACTAGAAGCTCTACAGAGGGATTATCAATATTCATATCAAAGTGTAATTTAGCACTATGCCAATTTAAAGGCGTTAATTTATATATATTTTGGGCCACTTTATTATAATGTTTTTCAAGTTCCGATTCTAAGCTTTTATGCTTTAACTTAAATGCCTTATCAATGGCAGTATAATTTTTTGCTAATACACGAGATTCCATATCCTCCAATAATAAAACCCCTCGCGGACCTTTTAGCATTTCTTTATATACATCCGGCTCAAATTCATCTTCTCTAGCCAGAACACCAAAATTCTGATACTCCCACTTATATCTATTTTGGAGCCAGCAATCATCAGTTACAGGGTCATTATGAAATTCACAATGTGGCTCATAATCATCACGTGAAATATACATTGTTCCCCACGTCCATTGCTCTGTAGAGGCTTCATGAAGTAAACGTACATACGTCAAAATCTCACTAGTCCCAGCTTTTATAGATTTTAATTTTTCATCATTACAATTATATAGCAAATCACCATCAGTAATAATAGAACCGGAAGGGGTCTTAACATTGTAACAGGCTGAACTCATGCCTGATTCTGTACATTCAAAAAATAAATAAATCTTATACCAATGTATTGGCATACAATCAATAAGTATATCTCTTATTTTATTAATATATCTATCCATATATCCTCACATTAATTATTAGGAATTTCGTCGGAAAATCTACTATTCCTCCTTACATCATCATTAGTAATGATTCGATGTTTATCTAAATCAAGAAATGTTAGGTCATAACCTAAATAATACCAACGATTATTGTTAGTATTTAGCACCATGGTCTGAGTTCATTAGCATTTTTCTAACGTTATATAAAGTCTCTTTTGAAAAGTCATCTAGCTTAGTTTTCTTAAATAATAATCATAAGTATATATACAACTTAAAAATCTTCTAGAATCTATAATCCCAAGTCTATAAACTTCCCTGAAACTTTAATCTGCCAGAACATCCCTTTAGTGGCTTTTAAATCAATGCCTGTTTCTTAACTTGTCAAAACTCACATCATAAAATGGTAATAATACCTGTAATGATGCTAATTTTGCTTTCATAGTAATTAAATCTTTACTTAATTGCCCTGATATATTAGTATCAGCTATCTCCTGTAAATTGGAAATACATGCTTGAAGATCTTCATTCTGAATACGTTCACACGTATATATTTCAGACAAATAGGTCTGTTTAATACAACTTAAGATTGATTCAGAAATGAATTCAGGTTTTTGTAAGACTTCATACAATCCTAACAAAAACAACGCCCAAAATATCTCCTCTACATAATCGGTAAAGAAATAGATACCGAACTTCTTTTCATCATGTGTAGAAATCTTTAACGCTTCAGATAAAGTATTACCCTCTAACTCCCGTTCTATTAAAGCAATCCAACTACTGCATTCAATATCATCTAACGTATCATTTAATGCTGGTATAGGAATCCTACGAGCCATCCACTCATCAACATCCTCTAAACTCATCCCATCTCCAATTATATTTAACAGTTTAGCGGACAGATGTGCTTTTCTACACATTAATCGAATTAACATACTAAATATGTAATATTCTAGAATGGTCAAGTCAATATAATTTCGTCTATATGCCTTAACAGCACCCAATATAAAGACCACTAAAAATGTATCTAAACTTTTTTTATTTTTAAAATAGATCATATTTATTCCTCTATCCACTAATTTATTCTAGCTTATAAATCTATACGTTCATCATTAACCCGTTTTACTTAGTGAATTATAATAGTCCATTATCCATCAGCAACCCCAACAAAGTAAATATTACTAATACCAAGAGAATACTTAAAATAATCCTTACTACTACGTCTCACTATAGGCTTAGCCGGAGTAAAAGATTCTATACTATCATGATTGCCAATCAACTCAGGAATACAAATAAATGCAATTATAAAATCCTATAAACTTAATTGCACCTCTAACCTCATAATTTGTATTATATAAATTCAGAAAAGACATGATAAAATCCATCTATTTTTACCTCTTTGTATAATAGTAGTACTTATCCATAAGCTCACGTCGTCTTTGCTCTAAATCTGTTAAATCTCATCCTAATACATTGGATTGAGATTTTATTACACTAATCCCTGCATTCATTAATTGGCAATATTGTTCTTCTCTAGAAAGACCAGATTAAGGTCTACTTTTACAAGTGGAATATTTCTAACCAATTATTACGTGCTAGCACTACAATATATCCATCATTCTCTGAACCCTTTGTTACATAGACTCTATATGATTGATTTTCATATACATAACGAGACTCAGTTTGGTCAACTAAAGTCCAATTCCCACTTAATGGTTTTATTAATTTTATATCTCTATGTAGTGAATCCTTCTTTATATTTATGGATACAGCTATAGATAAGAGATTTCTTCTATTCGAATCATGTACATCTCCATCGATTATATATTGATCTCGTGGAAAAGCTGCATTTAAAGCTTGCGTCAGTTCTATTCTAGACTGCTCAACAGTATCATTAAACAAAAACTTATAGCCTAATCCACAAATTAGCCATAAGCTAAAGCAGCCTATAAATATGTACCAAGCAACAGAATAAATTATTTTAAATTTCATCCCTAAAAACCCTCTATATTAAATGCATCCCCAAAAATCTGCATATGTTAATGATACTTATCATTTTTAGAATGTTAGGTCTATATAGTTATCATTGATATGATAACTTTAAAAGCCTAGAGTATAATGCATTAATATGGTAAGTATCAACATAAATAAGATAAATAGCCTTGGTGATATATTACATTTAATTAGTAATTTATTCTCTTTCAACCCAGAAAACTGTGGAAACAAGAAATAAAAAAAAATTAATATTACACACACCAAGAGAAAAGAATAACCTTCTTCTAAAAGCAATCTTTCTACTACATTCATAATTCCGTCCTAAACAAATAAAATAAATCATCTTATTTATTGTCAAAAACAAACTCCACTATAAACAGTCCAATAAGCATGAGGATTGCAATAATTCGTGTTAGAGTAGATTCAATAGAACCTGGACGCTTAAAGTCACCATTAAAATGAATCCCTGTATATTGAGGAAATATTATTATCCATAACAAGATTAAAGTTGCAAGCACCCAAGAATCAACATTTTTATTAATAAAATCAATAATTTCATCTATAAAATACATTATATTCTCCCTATATTAAATTTAATTTTTCCTCATTAGATCCAGATTATAATAACCCATTATCCATCAACAACATTAACAAAGTATATTTTACCTGTCTTTTTCTAATTTAATGATTATAGATTTTGTGTTTATATCACGAATAATTTCAACCCCAATATTATCATTTACATCATATCCTATAAGGTGTCTCTTATTTACTTCACGCCAGCTTATCTTTTCTTCTGAAAGAATATCCTTCACTGATTCTAAGGTAACATTTTCATATGTATTTTTAAAAATATAAATTTGTCCGTTTCTACCTGTAGCAAAATGCTCTTCGCTAACTTTATGTGTAGATATATTTGTTAACTTTTGCTCATATGCTTCTAGTTGTTGAATTTGTTTTGGTCTATTAATAATAGCAGCTACGGTCATCAAAGAGATAATAATCATACATATAAGTGCAAATCCCAAAATCATCTTAAAAGATAAAGGAATCATGTTATAGTAATAGGATATCTTTTTCAAAACTAATAACTCCATCAAATCAACTTGTTAAAGTACACAGAAATACTACATAACATTATCAAAATAAATATAGCGTATTTCTAATTTTTACTAACATAGTTATCTCGTAATTGTAATAAAATAGATCGTTCTTCTTCGCCAATTTCATCTAAGCTATTTAACAAAACTAGATGATCTCCATAAGTATATCTCAACATAGCAATTAAAGAGTCTCTAACCTTTTTACCTGCAATACTTTCATCAAAGTATACTTGAATATCATTTGTTTCTTTATCAATGACAAGAAAACCACTCTCATTAAATACCAGAATCTTTGTAGCCGTATCTTTTACACCTCGCACATCATTCGTAATAATAAGATGATTATCTAAGTCTAGAAACGTTGCTTCATAGCCTGAGTGATACCAGCGTTTATTAAAGTACTTTGCACCACGATCAGAATTCATTAACATTTTTTCAAAGTTATCTAAATCCATTTTGGAAAAATCTTCTAACTTATTTTTCTTATTAACGATCATCTTTGATCTTGGATGATATAATTTATTCTGTTCGGTTTCATCACCATAAACTGTAAATTCCCAAACATCTAGTTTATGATTTTTAATATCATACCGACCTATTCCATCATAGCCTAAATAATAATAGTAAGGCTCATCAAGATACACTGCTAAAATACGATTAGAAATCGATTCATCAATCGAAGTATCCACTAACTCATGAGACTCATCCATAATAACTATATTATTTTGTGCACCATCATGATAATAATACTGATAAATCACAGTACTAATAATTACTAGTCCGAGCAGTATTAAAGCACAAACCTTTTTCATAACGAAACCTCTAATCTATACCGTACTTTTATTTCTATAGGTTAATATTTAATCTACTTCTATATTTCAATTATATATTAAACCAACTTATATCACCAACGGATATTTTAATATTGTTATTTTTTATTTATTTTTAGAATTAATCTTAACAATGAATGCCAAAGCGGTAGCACATGCATTTACACTATAGTAATACAAAAGCACCATCTACCTAGGTCCGACTTATGTGTCGTTTCCCATTAAGATAGATGGTGCTTTTTATTGATCTAATTAAATTGTTCAAATAAACAGGTTCCACTTACATACAATGTAGTATAGCACTATTTTATATTTCGTCGTGCCGCTAAGCTACCAGCGCTGCTAGCTAGTCCCGCTCGGTTGATATGTGGATTCCCATGTTTGTACGTTTTTGGCTTGCTACTTTTATCTTCTACCTTTGATTTCTCAAATTTAGTAAATAGATTGTCTAGCTCGCGCAAGAGCGCACGCGTTTTCTGTGAGTCTTTCAACTCGAATACTTCACCTTTATAGGCAATGTATTTATTTTTGAGTACAGGACTGAGATCATAGATGGGCTCGTGTTGTTCTCCATTTACATCTAGCAGCTCATCCAAGGTCAATCCATAATAGCGAGACAAGGCACAGAGTGTATCTAAATCTGGTTCGCGATACCCTGTTTCGTAATTTGAAAGCGCCGCATTACTGATACCTACGGCCTTTGCTACTTCGATTTGGCTTTTGCCCATGCGCACGCGAGCACGCTTTAAGTTCTTGTAAAACTGCATGTTCATCACCTACATCGATACATAAACAACTACAAACTATATATTTTATAATAATGTATCACTGATTTTTATAGTAGTGTATCACTAATCTTTATAGTAGTGTATCACTGATTTTTTTGAAAGCTTCATCAGCAACGGCCAATGTGCGTTCGATTTCACTGCTCTTATGGCAGATAGATACGAAGTTACTTTCATAAGGGCTTGGCGCATAGTAGATACCATGGCTCAAGTTATGATGGAAGAACATTTTGAATTGTTCTTCATTACAAGCTGCTGCATCATCGAAGTTCTTAACTGGTTTATCAGTGAAGAAGATGGTGAACATGGAGCCTACCCGTTGCACTACAACAGGCACATTGTATTGTGCTGCCAAGCGTTCAAAACCTTCACAAAGGGCAATAGTTGCATCTTCAACTTGTTTAAACACCGTTGGATCACCGTTGCAGAATGGAAAGCGTTGCCAAACCAGAGGTAACGGCAATAGGGTTACCGCTCAATGTACCAGCTTGGTAAATAGGACCAGCTGGTGCAATTTGGTTCATAATCTCACGAGAGCCGCCACCGAATACAGCAAGTGGCATACCACCGCCAACGATTTTACCAAGGCATGTAAGATCTGGTTTAATATTGTAACGTTTTTGTGCACCGCCGCTACTAGCGCGGAAGCCACACATAACTTCGTCAAAGATCAATACTGCACCGTGAGCTTTAGTCACTTCGCGCAAGGTTTCAAGGAAGCCTGGTACTGGAGGTACGCAGCCCATGTTACCAGCTACAGGTTCTACGATGATAGCCGCAATGGTATCGCCCATATCGTCGAATAGTTTACGAACTGCTTCAGAGTCATTGTACGGCAAAGTTATGGTATTTTCTGCTACACCTTGTGGTACACCAGGGCTATCTGGTACACCAAAGGTAGCAAGACCAGAGCCGGCTTTTACCAAGGCGCATCACTATGACCATGGTAACAGCCAACGAATTTTACGATACGATCGCGACCAGTATAGCCACGAGCTACGCGCAAGGCACTCATGGTAGCCTCTGTACCGGAGTTTACAAGGCGGATAACCTCCATAGATGGCATGAAGGCTTGTATCTTTTTAGCCAATTCTGTTTCTAGTAATGTAGGCGCACCATAACTAGTGCCGCGAGGAATCGCCTCTTGTAAGCTATGCGATAACTTCAGGGTTCGCATGGCCTAAAATCATAGGGCCCCAGCTCAACACATAGTCGATGTATTCGTTATTATCGATATCATAAATACGACTGCCGCTAGCGCTGCTGATAAACGGAGGGTTGGAACCTACACTGCGGTAGGAACGAACCGGACTGTTTACGCCGCCTGGCATATAACGTTTAGCCTCTTCAAAGGCTTTTTCAGATTTACCGAGTTGGAACATGGTTTCTCCTTACTTTTGTAACCATTTAGCAATATCTATAGCATGGTACGTAATGATGATTTTAGCACCGGCGCGCTTCATAGAAAGCATTGTTTCCATAACGAGGCGTTCTTCGTCGATAAGACCAGCTGCTGCAGCGGATTTAACCATCGCATATTCGCCAGACACATTGTATACCGCTACAGGCAATTCATAGCGGTCACGTGTTTCACGAACGATATCCAAGTAGGACAAGGCTGGTTTAATCATGATAATATCTGCACCTTCAGCGATGTCGAGTTCGATTTCTCTGAAAGCTTCCAAACGATTAGCGGGGTCCATTTGATAAGATTTGCGATCACCGAATTTTGGGGCAGAGTTAACGGCACCGCGGAATGGACCATAATATGCAGATGCGTATTTTGCTGCATAGCTCATGATGGATACATTTGTATAGCCAGCCGCATCAAGGGCTTCACGGATAGCACCTACACGGCCGTCCATCATATCAGATGGAGCCACCATATGGGCACCTGCTTCCGCTTGACTTACCGCTACTTTACAAAGCAATGGCAATGTTTCATCGTTCAAGATTTCATGATCATCAATCATGCCACAATGCCCTGTTGTTGTGTATTGGCACAAGCACACATCAGCTACCACCAATAGGTTTGGTACAGCTGCACGGATGGCTTTGATGGCTTGTTGTACTGGTTGGGACATATCCCATGCAGAGGAACCTTGTTCGTCCTTGTATGTAGGAATACCGAAGATTTCTACCCCAAGAATACCAAGATCATATACCTCTTGAGCCATTTTTACAGCTTCATCAACGGATAAGTGGTATTGGCCTGGCAACGTATCGATTTCTTTTTTGATACCTTCACCAGGCACGATAAATAATGGATAAATTAAATCAGTTACGTCGAGTGTCGTTTCGCGTACCAAATCTCGCATTTCTGGATTGATACGCAAGCGGCGAGGACGGTATGTTAAATCGTACATGTAATCCTCCTATATGCCCTATCTACTCATATAGATATTGTTATCCATCATGATATGCATCAAGCCTTAACATCATGATAGCGTTAACTAAACCATCAGTAGTATATACATCGCTGATGACAGCAGGTTTAAGGCCTGCACTCATAGCCGTAGCAGCTGTGATAGGTCCGATACAAGCAATCTTAGTATTACCTAATAGTTTCAATGCATCATCGCCCAACAATTGGATTGTATTTGTTACTGTAGAGGAACTTGTAAACGTAATATAATCTACATTGCCTGCAGTCAATGCTGTGATTAATGCTTCTTGTTGAGATGTATCTTGTGTAGTTTCGTATAAACGCAAGATATCTACATCCATATCGCGATGACGCAAGCAGCGTGGAATTACATCGCGTGCTACCTTTGGTTGAATCAACAATACAGAGTCGCCTGCTTTTAGCTCTTCTTCAAGAGCCTTTACAGCAGATTCAGCTTTGTAGTCTACAGGAATAATATCTGGAACGATGCCATATTTTTGAAGTTCCGAGCCGTAGCACAGCCGATAGCCGCCACTTTAGAATTACCTAAAGCACGAGTGTCTTTGCCCTCTTTATAAAGAGCATCAAAGAAGTAGCGAACCCCTTCACCAGATGTGAATACGATGCATTGGTATTGTTTTGTATTATTAATGATACGACGATCTTCATCAAACAACTCCAATGGAGATGTTTTAATCGCTGCCGCTTCCACTACATTAGCACCTTGAGCTGCTAATTTTTCGCGGAATGCACTAGCTTGGGAGCGAGCGCGTGTAACTACAATAGTTTTACCGAATAACGGTTTATTATCGAACCATTGTAATTTTTCACGAAGGTTAACTACATCGCCTACTACGATGATAGCTGGCGCTTTTAGTTGTGCCTTTTCTACGTCTTCTACTACATGTTCAAGGGTAGATACGAGAACTTCTTGAATCGTTTTTGTACCCCAACGAACAAGCGCTACTGGTGTAGAAGCTGGGCGTCCATGAGCCATCAATTTTTCTGCAATGGTAGGTAAATTGCCAACACCCATTACAAAGCAAAGTGTATCTACGGCCGTAGCAAGGCCTTCCCAATGAATGCCAGATACGGCTTTAGTTGGATCCTCATGACCTGTTACAACAGCAAAGGATGTAGCCATAGCGCGTTGTGTTACAGGAATACCTGCATAAGCAGGGGCTGCAATTGCGATAGGAGATGTTACACCTGGCACGAACTCAAATGGCACACCGGCTTCGCCCAAGAGCCATAGCCTCTTCACCACCGCGACCGAACACGAGTGGGTCGCCGCCCTTTTAAGCGTGCAACGATTTTTCCTTCTTTACCTTTTTGAACTAATAGCTCATTGATTTCCCATTGATGCATTGTGTGATCTTTACATTGCTTACCAGCGTAAATCAGTTCAGCATCTGGGCGTGCCCATTCTAGCAGATGGGCATCCGCTAAATAGTCATATACAATTACATCTGCTTTTTCGATGCATTCACGACCTTTTACAGTGATGAGTTTAACATCACCAGGGCCCGCACCAATTAGATATACCATACCTGTCATTTTATGATTCCTTCCTCTATGAGAGCATCCACAATACGTTTGCCACCTTCTTCATATAAGGCTTTTGCAAGATTTTACCAAGAATTTCAGCTTTTTGCTGGGCCAGAAATTTCTCCTTCGTACACAGTTTTACCGTCGAGGGATGCAATCATAGCCTTTAAAGTCAATTGACCTTTATTGATGGTACCATGTACGCCCCATCGGCACTTGGCAACCACCATTTAGCTGACGCAAGAAGCTGCGTTCTCCTTCAACAGCATAGCGCGTAGCTTCGTCGTTAATAGGAGCCAGCATTTCAAGCATTTCCGTATCGTCAGCACGACACTCGATAGCAAGTGCCCCTTGACCAACGGCAGGAATCATTTCATCGGCTTTAAATACTTGGGTAATTTGATCATCTAAGCCCAACCGTTTAAGACCGGCGCCAAGATAACACCATCTAATTTTTCTGTTTCGATCTTGCTCTTTGTACATTACCACGAATAACCTCGACCTTAAGGTCCGGTCGCACATGTAATAATTGCGCTTGACGACGCAAGCTACTTGTACCGACGCGAGCACCTTCAGGCAATTTGTCTAGTGTTTTATACACAGGGGCTCACTAGCGCATCATAAGGCACTTCACGGGCTGAAATAGCCCCAAGAGTGAGGCCTTCTGGCAACTCTGTAGGCATATCTTTCTATGTACGGCGATATCGATATCGCCTTTATGCATGGCCGCTTCTAATTCAGCGGTAAATAAACCTTTGCCACCAACTTGAGCCAGTGGTTTTTCCAAGATGCGGTCCCCTTTTGTATTAAAGTGAACTAGCTCTACCGTAATATTTGGGTACAGACGTTGTAACTCTGCACTAATATGTTCAGCCTGCCATAGGGCAAGGGCACTTTTTCGCGTGCCGATTCGAATATGGTCTCTCATGGCCTTAGCCTTCTTTCTCAAGATTAAACATATCTTTGAATAAATCCCAGTACAAACCTTCTTCCTCTGTACCGGCGATTTCGTTAAAGTGAATCATCGGTTCACGCAACATTTTGCGAATGATCATGCGACTCATTGAGTCCATAATACGGCGCTCCTTATCTGAAATATCAGGTAATTTCGCTAATGCACGATGTAACTCACGACGGCGAATGCGCTCTGCTTTTTCCGTGAGCAATGCCATCATAGGACGCACAGTCAAATAGCTCAATTTGTCTAATAGTTCTTCAATAGCATCGTGAATGATAGGCTCTGCGCGACGAGCTTCTTCTTCGCGTTGTGCCTTATTTTCTTCTACTACGCTTTCAAGGGAATCGATATTGAATAAATAAATACCATCCATGTCTGCCACAAGGATCGATATCGCGAGGTACCGCTATATCAATCATAACGATTGGCTCACCTTTGCGAAGGGAGGTAATTTTCTTTGCTTCACGCTCAGTAATAATATAATGCGGCGCCCCTGTAGATGTAATGAGGATATCCGCATCTTTAGCGTAATCTACAAAGTTATCGAGCTTAACAGCTTTACCATTAAATCGCTCTGCTAAAGCCTCTGCCTTGGTAAAGGTTCTATTAGATACGAAAATCGTTTTTACACCCTTCGCTTGTAAATGTGTAGCCGTCAACTCACTCATGGTGCCAGCGCCTAAGATGAGTACCGTCGCTTCAGATAAAGGTTTATCTAAGCTGTCCTCAGCTAGGTTAACAGCGGTGTAACTAACAGATACAGGCGTATTAGCAATGCCCGTATTAGTACGTACCTTTTTACCAACGCTAATAGCACGTTGGAATAAAATATTGAAATTGTGCCTGTGCAACCTGCGCTAAGCTTGGATATAAGCCCCTTTTAATTGGCTTAAGATTTGACCTTCCCCCAACACAAGGGAATCAAGACTTGCAGATACGCGGAATAGATGTTCAATGCAATCGCGCTCTTCATAGAAGAAAAAGGCATCTTCATCGATGTGGTCGGCACCTTTTAAATCTTTTAACACTGCCAACATGTAATCCTTCGGAAATTCTACACCTTCTAAAGCCGCGTAAATTCGGTTCTATTGCATTGCAAGACAAAATAACGCATTCTGCTACACAGTCGAATTCATAGAGGCGGTTCAGTGCTGAAGCGACCTCGTCCTTATCAAACGAGAAACGTTCACGCACCTCAACAGCAGCACTTCTATGATTTAGACCTAATACCACTAATTTCATGGTCAAGTTTCTCCTCTATAGTCCTCCACTCTCCCTTGAGAATGGCTTCAAATGTTTCTACAGTCAGATGGTTTCGCCAAAATTTCTGTCGAGCCTCTGGAGTAAGAAGCAGTAACTTTACTTCTTCTCTAAATATTTTAAGTCTAGGCATAGCCTTTTGCAACTGACCATAACGATTCATCATATCTTGCCTTATGAGGCGATTGATACGAGGCCCTACATTATTAGCGCTAATAGCAATATGAAGATCGCCTAGTTCAAGGGATGAAGGCACAGTAAATCTGCACGCTCTAGGGTCATCACTGCGATTAGTCCAAACGCGGTGTTTTTTCCCCATATCATATAACGTATCGTTTAATTCGCCATTATCTGTACAGATAAAGAACAAACTGCTCGTTATAATGTGGTGTTCATCATCCATTGTGAAAGCACGGTCGTACCACGTGATACGATTATCCTTTGCCCATTGGCAAATCCTATCTGTTACAGTGGAGATTACGACAATGTTACGTAACGGCTCATCAATAAAGAGCTGTATTCGTCGCCTGCGACCTCCCCGCCTTCTACTAGGATTGTATCTTCTGTTGTAGGTTGAAATGTTATGGATACCATTGTTGTCCTATATATGTAAAAATCGGCTTGATGGTCGCCGATTTTCAATTGCCTACATGAATCGTTTCAGATATTACGCCGATACGCCCCTTACGAGATGTACCTGTAATGGCTTCTACCTTCATTCGGCCACGACCACGCATAGAAATCACATCCCCTTCTTTAACTCTAGGATGCACCTTAGCTGGTTGCCAGTTTAGGCCATATTAATAGCGCTCACCAATTTAGTACGAGACACGCTTAAACCAGAATCTTGCCACCGCATCTAAGCGCAGCAAAGTAAATCAGTGGACTTCTTTATTTTTTCTTCTTTGGTGCAATATCTGATAGGTCAATAGCCCTCTACAGATACAGAAACCATAGCGATTTTGTGAAGTTTTGAATCACGAAGTCTACGCTTTCATCCACCAAATTTGAGCGCCCCTTGTTGAACGATAACGTCCCTAAATTTGGAGCGATCAATGCCAAGGCCCATCAAGGAGCCCAGCACATCACGATGGTAAGCAGTCGGAACCGTGGGTCCCATTTACCTTAAGGGCGCGAATGCCCATGTCCACAGTACCGTTAAAGTCGCTATCTACAAAGGCGATAGGGATACGTTCCGTTCTTCATAGCTACCGTCTGTCTTAACGATAAGTTGTGGGTAGTTAGCCTTGATTGGCGTCGCATGACACCTGTAGGCTCGTAAAGTCCGCCACGCGATAAGGGCGACCTTTATAAACCTGTCAGAAGAAGTCTAGCATGCGAGCTTCCTCACCGCCGCCACTGGCTTCAAAATATCGTATTAATTCTACTAGTATCGCCAAAATTATTTCCCTAATTCGACTGGAGCAAGACGTTACTACGCCGTCTTGGAGCACTGCGAAGTCCACCTTTTCCATGGCACCAATACCGGCAATGGTCGTGCCACCTGGACTGTTACTGATCCCGTAGTACTGCTGGATGATTGCACTTTCAAGAGCCATCTTACCGGCAACTGCATAATGTTTGAGCTCTTGATCGCTGGCGACGAGGTAATCCGATGCGAACGCCTGCATCAGCTAAAGCATCAAGAATGCACGAACATATAGCCAGGACCGCTAACCAGATAGTGATAGTGCAATCTAAATCGGCTTCGCTAACGGCCACTTCTGCCGACAGCCTCAAATAATGCTTGGACATCACGACCTAAGTCTGTATTTTACATCATCCCCCTGCAAGAGCCGTCATGCCTGCAACTGATAGAAGCCGGTGTATTTGGCATAGCTCTTAAACCAGTTAGTTTGTGAATCACGCATCTAGAGTATCTAAGGTGATACCTCGCCGCAATGGAAATCATAACAGTCCCATAAGGTACTTCTTTAACGTTTCTAATACAGATGGTAACACTTGTGGTTTTACAGCCAATAGAATAGTGTTGTACTCGTTTACATTAGGCAAATGTAGTAAAACCCACTACACCAGCTCCTCTAAGAGCCTTACATTGTTCTTCACGACGCACGAGAATGTGTGTATCACTTCTGTTTTCACGCCATGCTGTAATGCACGCAATAGACGCCACCCATTGAGCCAACGCCTATACATAGGGTTTTACCTAACATCGTTGTCACCAATTTATAGAGAAATTATTTATTGTCCCAAGCGTATTCGTTTTGTCAGTTTCTTGCTATGCCATTATCAGAATAATCAATGGAAATATTTACAGGTACACACATGAAAGTTCTTTACCTACTTTTTCCAATTTGCCATCCAATGCAAAAGTCGCAATCCAGATACGAAGTCCACAAGTCGCCTATGGGATCTGTATTTCAAAGTTGATCAATACAGGACGCATGTCGCGCATTGATGTGTATATTTTCAGAGTCTTCAAATACTTTGGTCTTAATTCATAACTACTTTCATAGCTTTTCGTTGACAGTTGTCATCGTAGATTGGCCTCCCAACTCAGGATGAAATCAGATGCGCTGGATACTGGAGCTACTGGAGCTACTGGTGTGGTCCGCTTCCATATCTCTCATCTTCATAGTCATAATCATCATATTCATAGTCACCACTCATTTTGCCTAAGAATAAGTTTTTGCTTTGTCTAAATAATTCCCAATGCCATTTGATTTCCTCCTAATACTTAACGCTATCGATTATCAGGCAACCTAAGCCTTAATCATACTAATGTTCTTAAAAATTGCTGTGCCTACACGAACGATGTTAGCCCTTCTTCTAAAAGCGACTTCAAAGTCGTGAGTCATCCCTATAGATAAATATTGAATCTGCCCTCTCAAAAGCGGAAGCCTTCATATCCCTCATGCTGGCGTTTGGCTACCCAAGATTGACGTGCTTCCTTCTGGATTGTCGAAAATGGCGCTTACATAATGTTTCCCCGTACACGTATAGAGACAATGTCTTTGCATAGTTTGAATTTGAACCTCTACGGACATGCCCAGTTTTGAGGCTTCGAGCTACATTGACTTGCAATAATACGTCTTGTATCTTGTCGTGCTTTAGCGTAGGACCTTTCTGATTTCAATCTAATAGTTTTATTGTCTATAGAAATGAATTAAATCAAACATAGGCACCGCTTCAGACGCACCTTTTATTTGACCTGTAAATGGCCAATCAAGTGCCATGTTAATTGTGGCCC